>ERZ802830.1393-NODE-1393-length-23064-cov-9.23834_pt1 | contig 23064 bp, 17 predicted proteins | sample MGYA00345654_ERZ802830 | MGnify/ENA primary metagenome ERZ802830 (study PRJEB30503, sample SAMEA104212375) | marine metagenome | biome: Westerlies Biome; feature: [SRF] surface water layer (ENVO:00010504) within the epipelagic zone...; material: water...
AATGATTAAAATAATCCTGTTATCAAAATTTATTTATTTAATTTTTATAAACACTTATAAACTATTTTAATAGTTTTTTTAAACATTTTAAAATATTAAATAATTCACAAAATTAATAGGATAATAACTATAAACAACTGTTAATATATTATATTAAAATCAATAAAATTAGTCATTTAAGCTTTTTAAAACCTACTAATAAATTGTTTACAAATATTTAAATTTTTAAAAAAAAATTAAATCAAAAAAAAGTATGTCTGAAATTAACAAACAATAATAAGCACCATTATAATTTTAATTTAAAAAAGAAAAAGGCTTATTAATTATAGACTTGTTTATAAAGTTTATTAATATGGTAGATGTTTAATTAATTAAAGTATAGATTTGTTTAGGATTACTTAGAGCTAAATAGATGAAAAGAAGAAAAAAAGTTAACAGAAAGAAAAAAGGGATTGAAAATTTATCTGCTCTAATTTTAAAATTAATACGATCTAATAGATCTAAAACTTACAATTACAAGCAAATAGCTGCACATATAAATGTAAATGATTCTCACAGTCGAAATCAAATAATAAAAAAATTGCAACTTCTTAAATCTAAAAATGAAATTGAAGAGGTTGAAAGAGGTAAATTTAAAGCGATAATAAATTCAGATTACCACACAGGAATTATTGAAGTTAATGCTAAAGGAAGTGGATATATTATATGTGAAGCGTTTGATGATGATATTTATATTGGTTCTAACAATTTAAATAAAGCTTTACATTTAGATGAAGTAGAGTTTTATGTATTTAAAAGAAGACGCAATGGTAGATTAGAAGGGGAGGTAACACAAATTATAAAACGCGCTAAATCATCTTATGTTGGTGTTATTCAAATTCATAAATCTTACGCTTTTGTTATTACTGACGACAAGAAAATGTACAAAGACATTTTTATTCCTTTAAATAAAATAAATAAAGCAGAAGATGGTGATAAGGTTTTAGTTGCTTTACAAGATTGGCCTGAAAAAGCAAGTTCTCCTTATGGTAAAGTTAATAAGGTTTTAGGTAAACCAGGTGAGCATAATACAGAAATTCATGCTATACTGGCAGACTATGGTTTACCTTATGATTTTCCTAATGAAGTACTTGATTATGCATCATCTATTAACACATCTATAACTAAAAAAGAGATTGCAAAGCGAAGAGATATGCGATCAGATTTAACATTTACTATAGATCCTAAAGATGCTAAAGATTTTGATGATGCTCTATCCTTTAAAATTTTAGGTGAGGATATATACGAGGTGGGCATTCATATAGCTGATGTATCATATTACGTTCAGCCTGATACAATTTTAGATGAAGAAGCTTTTGAAAGAGCAACCTCTGTTTATTTAGTAGATAGGGTAGTTCCTATGTTGCCTGAAGTACTTTCTAACTATGCATGTTCATTAAGACCTCATGAAGAAAAATTTACATTTTCTGCAGTATTTAAAATTAATAATAAAGCAGAAGTTATTGATGAATGGTTTGGAAGAACAGTTACATATAGTGATGCAAGATTTGCGTATGAAGAAGCACAAGAAGTAATTGAAACTAAATCCAATATAATTTCTGATAATGTTTCTCTTACTGGAGTTACTTATGAAATAAAAGAAGATATAAAAAATGCAATTTTAAAATTAAATGAATTAGCAATTATTATGAGATCTCAAAGAATGAAATCAGGTGCAATTTCATTTGATAAGGTTGAGGTTAAATTTAATTTAGACGATACTAATAATCCAACAGGAGTTTATTTTAAAACCAGTAAAGATGCTAATAAATTAATTGAAGAATTTATGTTACTTGCTAATAAGAAAGTCGCAGAATTTATAGGAAAACAAAAACCAGTAAAAACATTTGTTTATAGAGTTCATGATGAGCCTAATGATACAAAACTTATAGCTTTACAAAATATTGTTTCAAAATTTGGTTTTAAATTTAAAATTGATAGCGTAAATACTGTTTCAAATGCTTTAAATAAATTACTAAAAGATGTTGAAGGTTCAAAAGCTCAAAATCTTGTTGATACACTCGCTATTAGAAGTATGAGTAAGGCAGAATATACAACTCAAAACATTGGTCATTATGGTTTAGCATTTGAATATTATTCTCATTTTACTTCACCTATTAGACGCTACCCTGACGTAATGGTTCACAGGTTGCTTCAATCTTATTTAGATGGACATAAATCATATTCAGAAGAAGTTTATGAAGATAAATGTAAACACGCTAGTCATATGGAACATTTATCCACAAAAGCGGAGCGTGATTCTATAAAATATATGCAAATTAAATTTATGCAAGATCATAAAAATGAAGAATTTGTTGGTGTAATCTCAGGTGTTACAGATTGGGGTATTTATGTAGAAATAATATCAAATAAATGTGAGGGTATGGTTAGAATAAGAGATATTAAAGATGATTATTATGAATTTGATGAATCTCAATATGCTTTAGTTGGAAGAGATACAAAACATATATATCAATTAGGAGATGAGGTTATTGTTACTGTAAAGTCAACAGACTTAATAAAAAAACATTTGGATTTTAATTTAATTGGAGAAAAATAATACAATGAGATTACTACATATTTTATTTTTTATAAGTTTTATAAATAATTTATTTGCGCAAGATTTACAAGAAAAAAACATAGGTGAATTTCACACTTTAAAAGTATTTGACAGGATAGAAGTAGAGTTAATAAAATCAGATACTAATAAATTATTTGTTAATTCACAATTTGATGATAAACTGGATATAATAAATAAAAATGGAATTCTAAAAATTAGAACTGATTTTGATAACCTTCTTGGTGGACAGGATATTAAAATTTTATTACATTATAACTCTATAGATATTATTGATGTAAATGAGGGAGGTGAAGTTCATTCAAAAGAGATTATAGATCAATTTGAATTAGAATTAAATACTCAAGAAGGAGGTGTAATTGATTTAACTATAGACACTAAACTAGTTAATATAAAATCTTTTACAGGTGGTGAAGTTAAGTTATCAGGAAAAAGCAAAAAAATAAATATTACTGTTAATACAGGCGGTAAATGTGATGCAAAAGATTTAATATCACAAGATTCAAAAACTACAATTTTAACAGGAGGTGAAATAGAAATTAATTCATCCAATTCAAACACTTCTAAAATAACAGGCGGCGGTAACATCTATGTGTATGGAAATCCAAAAAATATTGATAAAAAAACTACCTTTGGAGGGAAAATTCACATAGTTAAATAAATCTAATGTTTGATGATATCTTAGCTGCTATTCCATTTGGAATTATCCTAGCATTTACTGTTGGTCCAGTTTTCTTTGTGTTGTTAGAAACAAGTGCAACTAAAGGTTTTAAAGCTGCAATAGTTTTTGACTTAGGAGTTGTTTTAGCTGATATTATTTTTGTTACAGTTGCTTTTTTTAGTACAAGTAAACTCATAGAAACATTTAAAAAAGATTCTAATTTTTTAATATTAGGAGGTGTTATTTTGTTTTTTTATGGTGTTATTTCCTTTATAAAAACCTCAAAATCTTTTAGATCTATAGTTAAGGAATATCAAAAGGTTAAAATTCAAAAAAACTACATACAGTTATTTATAAAAGGGTTCTTTTTAAATTTTATAAATATTGGTGTTTTGTTAGGTTGGCTTGGATTTATTGTTGTTGCAAATTCAATTACTTCATCACAGCAGGGTGTTATTTTATTTATAACATCAATGATTATTACATATTTTATTACTGATATTTTCAAAATTATTGTAGCAAAACAAATTAAAAACAAATTAACCCCTAAACGTATTTACAAGACTAAGAAATTGGTGGCTCTAACTATTTTAGTATTTGGAATTATTTTGGTAGTGCAAGGCTTATTCCCTGAGAGTAAAACTTTGATTCAGCAAAACATTAAAGAAGTATTTTAATAAAAAAGACTATCAAAATGATAGTCTTTTTTTTTTGAGGCGTCGAGCGGATTCGAACCGCTGTACAAGGTTTTGCAGACCTCTGCCTAGCCACTCGGCCACGACGCCTTGTTTAGGCGTTTGCAAATGTATTAAAAATTTAAAATTTAACTAATAATCCTAAATTTTTCTTTCATCACTCATTATAATAGTAACTTCTTTTACATCACCACCAATAGGAGGATTTATTTTGCTTACAGCAACCTCTGCTTTACTAACTAAGCTACTTTCTTTAAAAATACGATTAATTATTTTTAGTGCGACAGTTTCAAGAAGTTTTACTGGAATATTCATTTCCTCCTTTACAATTCTATTAATTAAAACATAATCAACGGTATCTTTTAACTCATCTGATTTAGCCGACGTTATTAGGTTTGCTTCTACTTCTACATCAACCCTGTAATCACTTCCTATGATAGTTTCTTCTTTTAAACACCCATGATGAGCAAACACCTTAATATCTGTAACTTTTATAATTCCCAAAACCTTATATTTTAAGCAAATATATATGCATTATTTAATAACTTTGCCATTTATTTTTAATTACATGTCAGAAGTTACAAAATCACTTAACTTTATAGAACACATCATAGAAGAAGATCTGAAAAACGGTTTATCTTCAGATGCACTGCGATTTAGATTTCCCCCAGAACCTAATGGGTATCTCCATATTGGCCATACTAAAGCTATTGGTATAAGCTTTGGTTTGGGTTTGAAGTATAATGCACCAGTTAACTTAAGGTTTGACGATACTAATCCAGCAAAAGAAGATCAGGAATATGTAGATGCTATTAAAAAAGATGTTACTTGGTTGGGTCATAACTGGGCAGAAGAATGTTACTCTTCAGATTATTTTCAAATTTTATATGATTGGGCAATTATTTTAATAAAAGAGGGTAAAGCTTATGTTGATTCTCAATCTTCAGAGGATATGGCAATTCAAAAAGGGACACCAACTCAGGCAGGTAAGCCTAGCCCATTTAGAGAAAGATCTGTAGATGAAAATTTAAGATTATTTCAAGAAATGAAAGATGGTGTTCATCCAGGAGGGTCTCATGTTTTAAGAGCTAAAATAGATATGTCCCATCCCAACATGTTAATGAGAGATCCTTTGATGTATAGAATCTTACACAAAGATCATCACAGAACGGGATCAGATTGGTGTATTTACCCAATGTATGACTGGACGCATGGCGAGTCGGATTATATTGAACAAATTTCACACTCATTATGTTCTCTTGAATTTAAGCCCCATAGAGAGCTTTATAATTGGTTTTTAGAACAGGTATACCCTCATGCTTCAAAAGCGTATAAAAACCCACCTAAACAACGTGAATTTTCTCGTTTAAACCTCAGTTATACAGTAATGAGTAAGCGAAAACTTTTAAGGTTGGTTGATGATGGAATAGTTTCTGGGTGGGATGATCCAAGAATGCCAACCATTTCTGGCCTTAGAAGACGTGGTTACACACCACAATCTTTAAGAAATTTTGTTGATAAAGTAGGGGTATCTAAACGTGAAAATGTCATAGATGTATCGTTGTTAGAGTCATGTGTAAGAGAAGATCTTAATAAATATGCGAGTAGGGTAATGGCTGTTTTAGACCCTATCAAATTAATTATTACCAATTATCCTGATGATAAAGTTGAATTATTACAAGCTGAGATTAACCCAGAACTCGAAAATTCAGGATTTAGAGAAATTCCTTTTTCTAAAGAACTTTACATAGAACGCGATGATTTTAAAGAAGAGGCTAATCGAAAGTTTTTCAGACTTACTATAGGTAAAGAAGTGCGTTTAAAAAACGCTTATATCATAAAAGCAGAAAGTGTAGTCAAGGATAATAATGGATTAATTAAAGAGGTGCATTGTACTTATGATATAGACAGTTTAAGTGGTAGCGGATCTGAAGCTAGTTTAAGAAAAGTTAAAGGAACATTGCACTGGGTTTCTATAGCTCATGCTTTTGAAGCAGAAGTAAGAGAGTATGATCGTTTATTCAACAATGAATCTCCGGATGCAGACTCTAGTGTTGATTTTACAACTTACCTAAACCCTAATTCATTAAAAGTTAGAAAAGCATTTTGTGAACCCAGTTTAAAAAAAGCAAAGGTTCTTGAAGCTTTTCAATTTACACGTCTAGGATATTATAATGTTGATAAAGATTCGAATTCAGGTCAAATTATTTTTAACAAAACGGTTGGATTGAAAGACACTTGGGGCAAGCAGGTTTCTAAACCACAAGAAAAGATAAATAACTTTCCAGCTAAAAATAAAACGCAACACGAAAAACCAGCTATTGAAGTTATTAAGCAGTTGGGTAAGAAGTTAACAAATTTTCCAGATGACAAGTTTAATGTTACTGTTTTAAAGATAGAACAATTAGCAAAGGACACATCTTTTGAAGACATTACTCCTTTGTTCAATACTGCTAAAAAGAAAGTTGGTACAAGAATAGCTACTGTTATAGCTTTAAAAGCAGCTTTGTCTTCTGGAGTTTATAAATCAAATGAAATTATAAAAGATTATGTAGCTAGTGCTATTGATGATGATAATGAAAAAATTGCATCTATAGCCAAAGAAATAAAAACGATATTATAAAAAAGCCTCCTTTTATAGGAGGCTTTTTTTAAGCGTCTGTATTGGGTTTATTTTTTTTCTCTTTCATGGCTTCGCCAATTTGATTACTTGCCGTAAAACTAGCAACCATATCATTAAGCATGTTACTCCCTGCTTGAGGTGAGTTTGGTAACAATATAAGGTTACTGTTAGTTTCTCCCCCAATAGCTTGAAGCGTATCATAGTGTTGTGTAACTACAATTAAAGCCGAAGCCTCCTGTGAATTAATACCAACTTTATTTAGCACTTCAACAGACTCCTCAAGCCCTCTTGCAATTTCTCTTCTTTGATCTGCAATACCCTGCCCTTGAAGACGTTTACTTTCAGCTTCTGCTTTAGCTTTTTCAACAATTAAAATACGTTGTGCATCACCTTCAAATTGTGCAGCAACTTTTTCGCGTTCTGCAGCGTTAATTCTATTCATAGCTTCCTTAACCTGTGCATCCGGATCAATATCTGTAACTAAAGTTTTTATGATGTCATATCCATATTCTTGCATAGCATCATTAAGTTCTGATTTAACGGCAATAGCAATATCATCTTTTTTAACAAAAACATCATCAAGACGCATTTTTGGAACTTCAGCTCTTACCACATCAAAAACATAAGATGTAATTTGATCGTGAGGATAATCTAGTTTATAAAAAGCATCATAGACTTTATCTTTAATAACTTTAAACTGTACAGAGACTTTTAGTCTAACAAACACATCATCTAAAGTCTTGGTCTCAACAATAACATCCAATTGTTGAATTTTCAAACTTAATCGTCCTGAGATTCTATCAATTAGAGGAATTTTAAAATGTAAACCAGATTGTCTGATGCTTTGAAATTTTCCAAAGCGCTCTATAATTGCTGCAGTTTGTTGTTTAACGACAAACAGAGCTGCAATTATTATAAATAGTCCAAAAACAATATACGGGATGAGATAAAAAGACATAAAATTTATTTTAAGGTTATAGATTAGTATGAATGTCTAAAATAAGACAAAATAATCGATTTTAAAGCGCTTTAATTAATGAGTAGCACAATTAGACAATATGTTACAAAAAAAGCGCTCATATAAGCGCTTTGTTAAATATTGAGTAAAAGATTTTTAATTCTTTTTATGGTTTCATTTTTTCCAATTAAAAAAGCAATTTCAAAAACGTCTGGTCCCTGAAGAGAACCAACTAAAGCCAACCGTAAAGGCATCATTACTTTTCCAAAACCAACACCTTCGTTGGTAATCCAATTTTTAATTCGAGATTGAATATAGTTAGCTTCAAATTTTTCATCATCAACGTCTTTAATGATTGCTGCAATATGTTTTAATATGCCTTCTGTATCTGGTTTTATGGCTTTTTTAAAGGCTTTTTCATCATATTTTTCTGGTGTATTAAAAAAGTAATCAGTTAAATCATCAAAATCACTTATAAAATTGGCGCGTTCTTTAACTTTATTTATAACTAATTCAAGATAATTAACATCAATATCTCTAAGTTCTAGTTTGCTCTTTTTATAATTTTGAGCTAAGGTTAAACTGGGCTGCTTTTGCATGTAGAAATGGTTAAACCATTTTATTTTATCTGGATCAAAACGCGCACCGGCTTTATTGACTTTTTTTATAGAAAACTCATTGATAAGTTCTTCTAAGGTAAAATGTTCTTTTTCGGTTCCAGGATTCCATCCTAATAATACTAAAAAATTTACAACCGCTTCCTTGAAATAGCCGTCTTCTTTGTAGCCTCTAGAAATTTCATTTGTTTTGGGGTCTATCCATTCTAATGGAAATACAGGAAACCCTAATTTATCACCATCACGTTTACTTAGTTTACCTTTACCTGTAGGTTTTAAAATTAAAGGCAGGTGAGCAAATTCTGGGGACTCCCATCCAAGCGCATCGTACAATTGCTTGTGAAGCGCAAGTGAAGGCAACCATTCTTCACCCCTAATTACATGAGTGATTTTCATAAGGTAGTCGTCCACAATATTTGCAAGGTGGTATGTAGGCATACCATCACTTTTAAAAAGCACCTTATCATCTAATATATTCGTGTCTATTTTAATGTTGCCACGAATCATGTCAGTAAGAAGAAGGATTTCATTTTTGGGTGTTTTAAATCGAATTACATAATCATCTCCTCGTTGTATTCTTTTATCAACTTCATTTTGATCCAAAGTCAAACTATTAATCATATTTGAAGAGGTTCTGCAACTCCAATTGTACACAAAGGTATCTTTATTGGTTTCAGCTTCTTTTCTTAACTGGTCAAGAGTTTCAGTTGAATCAAATGCATAGTAAGCATGGCCACTATCTATAAGTTTTTTAGCGTAAGTCTTATAAATATTTTTACGCTCACTTTGGCGGTAAGGACCCAAAGAGCCTTCTTTACCTGGGCCTTCGTCAAAAGGAATTTCACACCAGTTTAAGGCATCAATTATATATTGTTCGGCACCTTCAACAAAGCGCTTTTGATCTGTGTCTTCTATTCTTAACACAAAGGTGCCCTTATGTTTTTTTGCAAATAAGTAATTAAATAAAGCCGTTCTTATGCCTCCAATATGAAGTGGCCCAGTTGGACTTGGTGCAAATCTTACCCTTACATCTTTCATTTTTAGAATCTATATTTTCATTGCAAAGATACTTTTATAACTATTAAGTTAAAACACATTTTTATTAATAACTTTACTATTATTAAGGATATCAATGTCTCAATTCCAAATCATAGAAAATAAGTTAAAGCACTTTTTAAAAAGGTTTTATATTAATGAACTTTTAAAAGGACTTTTGCTTTTTTTTATATTTTTTTCAGCATTCTTAATTGTGGTTATTTCAATAGAAACTTTTCTTTGGACTAACTCTAATGTTAGAACTGTTTTTTTTTGGTCACTTGTTCTGTTTTCGCTCTTTTTGTTTATTAAGGTTCTTTTAACCCCCCTTTTAATTTTGTTAAAGTTTAAGGCAGGGATGTCTTATAATGAAGCTTCATCACATATTGGTTCTAATTTTCCTGAAGTATCAGATGTTTTATTAAACTTAGTTCAGTTAAGAAATAAAACATCGACTAGTGATCTTATTTTGGCTAGTATAGAGAAGAAATCTAGCCAAATTAAACACGTTCCTTTTTATGCGGCGGTTAATTTTAAAAACAACATCAAGTATTTATGGTTTTGTGGATTTCCTGTGGTTTTTTACCTCATATCTTTTTTTTCAGGTTATAGTAATTCAATTTCTAATGGTTATCATCGGATTGTTAATTACAGCAGTGTTTTTGAACCCCCAGCGCCATTCAATTTTAATATCTTAAATGATTCTTTAGTTGTTTTTGACCAACAAGATTTTGATTTAAAATTTTCTATAACAGGAAGTTTTATTCCAGAAAATGTTAAAATTAACTTTAATGGTGCATCGTATTTTACTAATAAAACTGACTCTAATACGTTTAGCTACAGATTTACAAATTTATCAGAAGAAGTAATTTTCCAAATACAAGGCAATAATTATATTTCTAAAAATTTTAAATTACTGGTTTACCCATCACCAAGAGTTTTTGAGCTACAAGCTATCATTGATTATCCTGTCTACACTAAAAGAACCAATGATACTATTTATAACAATGGGTCTTTTCCAGTATTATTCGGTTCAAAAGTTAACTGGAATGTTAAATGCAACTCTACTAATGTTGTTAGTTTTCAATTTAAAGACACCGTATATAATTTAAAATCTCACACTAATTATTTCAATTTTAAAAAGCAACTCTTTAATACTACGAGTTATAAATTAACAACATCAAATCAATACGCATCTGCTTTTGAAGATTATAATTATAAGCTTCAAATAGTTCCAGATGATTATCCAAAAATCAATGTTATATCAGAGTCGGATACCACCAAAATAAATTCAGAAGTTTTTTTTAATGGTATTGCCTCTGATGATTATGGCGTGTCTGAAGTTGTTATGATGTATTATGATGCTGAGCACCCTAATGACAAAACAATTATAAAATTGAATTCATCTTTAAGCAATGTATCAGAATTCCGCACTTTTTTTCCTGACACAATTACACTTAAACCTGATAAAGCATATAAAATTCTTTTTAGAGTAAAAGATAATGACCCTTATAACACAAAAAAATTCAGTTACTCCGATATTTTTTCATATCAAATTATTTCTGATAGTCTACTACTATCGCAAATGAAAATCAACAACGAAAATTACTTGGATCAATTTTCTAAATCTCTTAACAAACAACTTGATTTAGATGTCAATTTAACTAAACTTAAACAAGCACAGGATTTTAAACAATCGATATCATATAGCGATCAACAGCGCATAAATGAGTATGTAAAAAAGCAAAATGCAACTGATGATTTTTTCAAAAAGTTTTCTGAACATTTTAAAAAACAGTTAGCCATAACACCAGATTCATTATCAGACAAATCATTACAAAAGCGTTATGAAGATTACCAAAAAAAGCAAGATCAACAAAACGCACTTTTAAAAGCGATACAAAAGGAACAATCTCAATTAGATAAAGAAGAGCTCCAAAAGAAATTAGACCAACTATCAAAATCTCAAAAATCAAAAAACAGGAGTCTTAAGCAATTATTAGAATTGACAAAACGCTTAGTTGTTCAACAGGACTTAAAAAAAATTGCATCAGAATTATCACAACTCTCCAAAAAACAGAACCTCATTGAAAAAACGGATAGTTTAAATACAAGAAAGAATCAAAAACAAATAAACGATATTTTTGACAAATTAGATGACAAAATAGATTCTTCACAGAAAAAAAACAAATCACTTCAAAAACCATTAAGCTTAGACGAAATAAATTTTAACAAAGATAAACTTAAAGATGCACTCCAAAAAGCTCTAGAACAGCTAGACTCTAATTCTACACCTAACAAATCTCAACAGAAAGCATCAAAACAAATGAAAGTAATTTCTGATATGCTTGCTGGCGCAGCTTCAAATGGGGGTGATTCACCCAACCAAGAAGATGCAGATATGTTACGTCAAGTATTAGATAACCTCCTTACGTTCTCTTTCAACCAAGAGGCGTTATTAAATTTTTTCTCTCAGAATTCATCAAATGATTCCTCTTTTTCCACACAGTTAGCTAAACAACAACAATTAAGAGAGCATTTTGAACATATTGACGATAGTTTATTTGCCTTATCATTACGACAACCCAAAATAGGTGAACTTGTAAACAATTCAATTGAAGATGTTTATTATTACATAGACAAATCTATTGAAGAGTTAACAGAATTTAATTTTAATATGGGTTTAAGTTCTCAGCAATATGTTATAACAAATACAAATGTGCTTTCAGATTTTTTAAGTAATGTTTTAGATCAAATGAACAATCAATTACTTATGCCAGGTAGTGGAAAATCAGATATGCCATTACCTGATATTATTATGAGTCAACAACAATTAAATGAATCCCTCAAACAGAAAAGCCAATCCAAAAACGAGGGAGAACCAAATTCTAAGGGGAAGTCATCACCCTCAGAGGGTTCTCAAAATTATTATGATATTTACCAGGAGCAAATGCAAATTAAAGCCACTCTAGAATCTATTTTAAAAGCAAAAGGGCTGTCATTGTCACAACAAAATCTAGAAGACACGTTCAATAAAATTGAAGACGCTTTAATTAACAAACAATCACTCTCAAGATCATTGTTTTATCAAGAGCAATTACAATATAAACTAATACAGATTGAAAAGGCTATTAACACCCAAGAAACAGATTCTAAAAGACAGTCTGATACGTCTTATCAGCTATTCTATAATACCAAATCTGATTCATTAAAATTCACTAAAGATTTTCTCAAGCCTAATGGCCTATTAAATAAACAACAATTACCTTTGCAACAGTATTATAAAACAATAATTCAAAATTATTTTAATAGCTTATGATTACTTATAATCTCGAGACGCTTTTTAATCTGAATGACACGTCAATAATTTCAGATTGGATACATAAAGTTATCTCTAATGAGGGTTTCGAAACTGGTGAAATTAATTTTATCTTTTGTGATGATGATTATTTGTTAAAATTAAATGTAGCGTTTTTAGACCATGACACTTTAACAGATATAATTAGTTTTGACTATACTATGGGTAACCTAATAAGTGGTGATGTTTATATTTCTATACCACGGGTGATGGAGAATGCAAGTATATTTAACACATCATTTCAAAATGAACTATACCGTGTAATTATTCATGGTATACTTCATTATTGTGGCTATAAAGACAAGTCTGAAGATGAAAAGCTTATTATGCGAAGTAAAGAGGATGAATACCTCAACGTTCTCATTAATTAATTATATTTGCACTCGATTTTAAGGTTTCACGTGGAACACTATGAGTTTATTTCTTGATAAATACGATGTTATTGTAGTAGGTGGTGGTCATGCTGGTAGCGAAGCAGCTGCAGCTTCCGCCAACATGGGGTGTTCTACGCTTCTTATAACCATGAATCTACAAAACATTGCACAGATGTCTTGTAATCCAGCTATGGGGGGTATAGCAAAAGGCCAGATTATTAGAGAGATTGACGCACTTGGTGGTTATTCGGGCTTGGTTAGTGATTCATCTGCTATTCAGTTCAAAATGCTTAATAAATCTAAAGGCCCAGCTATGTGGAGCCCAAGGGTTCAAAGTGATCGTATGCGCTTTGCAGAAGATTGGAGACTTCGACTTGAACAAACACCCAACCTAGATTTTTATCAAGAGATGGTGTCTGGTTTGCTCGTTGAAAACCATTGTGTTTGCGGTGTCATTACGTCTCTGGGAATTTCTATAAGAGCAAAGGCAGTTGTTTTAACTAATGGTACTTTTTTAAATGGTCTTATTCATATAGGTGAAAAACAATTTGGTGGAGGACGTGCTGGTGAAAGCCCTGCAAAAGGCATTACAGAACAATTAGTCTCTTTAGGATTTGACTCAGGCAGGATGAAAACAGGAACACCACCAAGAGTTGATGGGCGTTCTTTAGACTTTACCAAAATGTCTGAACAGCCCGGTGATTCTATTCCACAAAAATTTTCTTATTTACCAAGTTCTTCAATTCTTAAAGATCAGCGTTCTTGTCATATGACATACACGAGTCCTGATGTTCATGATTTGTTAAGATCTGGCTTTGATCGTTCACCAATGTTTAATGGTAGAATTAAAAGTATAGGACCAAGATATTGTCCATCTATTGAAGATAAGATTAATCGCTTTGCAGATAAAGACAGACATCAAATTTTCGTTGAGCCAGAGGGATGGAATACAGTTGAGTATTATGTTAATGGGTTCTCAACATCTTTACCTGAAGACGTTCAGTTTAAAGCATTACGCTCTGTTGCTGGTTTTGAAAATGTTAAATTTTTTAGACCAGGTTATGCTATTGAGTATGATTATTTTCCACCTACACAATTAAACAACACTTTAGAAACAAAATTAGTTTCAGGATTATTTTTTGCTGGTCAAATTAATGGCACTACTGGCTATGAAGAAGCAGCATCCCAAGGATTAATGGCAGGTATAAATGCCGCATTACACATTAAAGAACGTGATCCTTTTATTTTAACAAGAAGTGAAGCATACATTGGTGTTTTGATAGATGATTTAATTACTAAGGGCACAGAAGAGCCTTATAGAATGTTTACATCTCGTGCTGAATACAGAACACTACTAAGGCAAGATAACGCAGATATTAGATTAACCCCTAAAGCACACGCTCTTGGCCTAGCTTCTAATGAGCGTCTAGATCGATTAGATGAAAAGCAAACCAAATCAGAGGATTTTGTATCATTCTTTAAAACCACGAGTGTTTCTCCAGAACAAATGAATCCTATTTTGGTGTCCAAATCATCTGCACCAATCAAGCAAAGTGGTAAGTTGTTTAAGGTTTTTAGTAGACCTAATATTACTATTGCTGACATGTGTAAAATTTCATCCGTATCTGAATTTATTTCATCCCAAAATTTAGACGATGAAATAATAGAACAAACAGAAATACAAATTAAATATTCAGGCTACATAGAGAAAGAAAAAAACAACGCAGATAAATTGACTAGGCTTGAGCATCTAAAAATTCCTAACAATTTTGACTACTCTAATATCAAATCTATGAGTTATGAGGCTAGAGAAAAATTAAATAAAATTCAACCTAAAACAGTATCTCAAGCTTCAAGGGTAAGCGGAGTCTCTCCAAGTGATATTTCTGTATTACTAGTATATATGGGTAGGTAAATGTTTCACGTGAAACAATATAAATGCATAATAATTTAGAATCTATAATAATTAAAGATCTTTCTGTATCAGGTGAAGGGTTTACATTAATTAAAAATAAGTCTTACGGCTATTACGAAACTCATCCTAAGCCCCAACTAGATAATTTAGATTCCTATTACAAGTCACAAGACTATATTTCTCACACAAACTTGAAACGTTCTTTTTTTGAGCGTATTTATCATATTATTCGTTACTATACTATAAGACGAAAATTAGATCTTATTAATTCATTTAAAACTGTTTCAAAAACCCTTTTAGATGTTGGGTGTGGTACAGGATCATTTATAAGTCATGCAAATAAACGCTTATGGAATGTGACAGGTATTGAACCAAACCTTAAAGCACGTTCAAATTGCGACCCAGATATAAAATCATTTGTTTTTAATACAAAGGAATTAGATCAATTATCTAAATCATCTTTTGATGTGATAACACTTTGGCATGTCATGGAACATATTTTTAATCTAGAAGAACAAATGAGTCTAATATGTTCATTACTGAAAACTAAAGGGAAGTTAGTTTTAGCGCTACCTAATTATAAAAGTTTTGATTCAAGATATTACAAAAACTTTTGGGCTGCTTTCGACGTACCAAGACACCTTTATCATTTTGATCAAGATTCAGTACAAACTTTTTTTCATGATAGAGGTTTAAGACTAATTAAAGCAAAACCTATGCTATTTGATGCATTTTACGTAAGTATTTTGTCAGAAAGATTTAAAAAAAATAAATTTTCTCTTATGAGGGGAATTTTAATTGGATTAGTTTCAAATCTAAAAGCTATATATTCGGGAGAATTTTCTTCTAAAATCTACATTTTGGAAAAAGAAGCGCTTTAAAGCTTATTTAAACACCTTTTATGCTCCTTATTAGGCAAGTGTTGCAAAATAAATTTAACACCTTTAAATCTAATTAAATTACTTGTATTTAAATAGTTTTTAATTATCATAAAAACAAAACTTTATAGTTTTTATTTATCGTTAAAAATTATGATCATTAGTTTACAATTTGATCTATTTGCTAAATCAAGTTCCAACATAAATCATGCAGACTGATGAATAAGTCTTGTCAAGTTAATTGAAAGGTCAGAAAGAATGATTTTTGAATTACCATTTCTCTCTATGTGGTATATGGCCTTTTCAATTTCCTCAGCAATGTTTAAAATGTTTCCACTATGTATGAATTTTGAAAATTTATCTAGCTTAAAGCTGGAATCATTAACTTTCATATAAACAAGAGAGTCAATATTATAATTAGCTAAAAGGGCCTGACGAAAAAATAAAAGGCAATAATTCAAAAATTGTTTTTGAGTTTCTCTACCAGTTTTAGAAATCATATCACTCCATGACATAAGGTCAATAATAGATGTTTTGTTGCCTTTAGCCTTAAATGCTGTTCGAACCCATTTAATAAACCATTGTTCGAATTGTAATTCATTATTATCTTCCCCAATCAATTGAAGAGCAATTTTAAAACTACCTTCTGACTGATTTGAAATTTGTTCTGCCTTTAGAGCATCAATTTTATAATTTTGAACAAGACTATTTTTAATTATTTCATTGTTTAAAGGGGCAAAACGTGTGATTTGACAACGTGATTTAATAGTTGGCAAAATTTTATTTTCATCCTCAGTAACAAGAATTACATAAGTTTCTTCTGGTGGCTCTTCAATAAACTTTAACAACTTGTTAGAGCAATCAATATTCATTTTTTCAGCCATCCATATAATCATAACTTTTCGTCCACCTTCAAACGGCTTTAAAGAGAGACTTTTAACAATTTCTGTTGCCTCATCTTTATATATTACACCTTGTTTTTTGGTTATATTAAGATGTGCATACCAATCATTGACATCACCGTAAGGATATAACGTTAAAAACTCACGCCATTCTTTGAGAAAAAGCTTAGATACAGGATGCTTTTGTTTATCGGATTTAACAACCGGAAAAACAAAATGTAAATCCGGATGGTTAAATTGATTACATTGTATATTACAACGGTCTTCACCGCCTCTATTTTCACCGTCAGTGTTACGGCATAAAATATATTGACTAAAGGCTAATGCTACAGGCAATACGCCATAGCCTGATTTTCCTATGAATAATTGAGCATGAGGGATTCTTCCTTTGTCAGCACTCTCAGTTAGAAGATTTTTTATATGATTTTGAGATAGAATATCCGAGAAAAACATGAGGCAAAGATAACAGAATTACAATCTATTTATAAAACGAAAAAAAATTATATTTGTTTCTTAAATTTTTGACATGAAAAGACTAAAAGACTACAACCTTAAAGACCAAAAGGCATTAATTCGAGTTGATTTCAACGTTCCTTTTGACGAATCGTTTAATGTTACAGATGCAACAAGAATTGTTTCAGCAAAACCAACTATTATTCAAATTTTAGAAGCAGGAGGGAGTTGTGTTTTAATGTCTCATTTGGGGAGGCCAGATGGTATTGAAGATAAATATTCTTTAAAACACATAGTAAATAAAGTCTCTGAAATTATTGGAGTTGAGGTCCTTTTTGTTTCTGACTGTGTGGGAGAATTAGCAGAACAAGCTGTAAATGATTTAAAACCAGGTCAAGTTTTATTGCTAGAAAATTTAAGGTTTTATAAAGAAGAAACTAAAGGCGATTTATCTTTTGCTGAGCGTTTATCACGTTTGGGAGATATATATGTTAATGATGCTTTTGGAACTGCACACAGAGCTCATGCTTCAACAACAATTGTGGCTCAGTTTTTTAAAGACAAAAAGTGTTTTGGCGAGCTTCTTGCCAAAGAAATTGAAAGTATAGATAAAGTTTTTAATTCAAGTGAAAGGCCTGTTTTAGCGATTCTTGGTGGCTCAAAAGTATCATCAAAAATTACTGTAATTGAGAATATTTTGGATAAAATAGATCATTTAATTATTGGTGGAGGTATGACTTTTACTTTTATAAAGGCATTAGGCGGTAGTGTAGGGGATTCAATATGTGAAAACGATAAATTAGAACTAGCACTTGAAATTTTAAAGCAAGCAAAATCTAAAAATGTTGAAATTCATTTACCTGTAGATGTTATAGCTGCAGATGATTTTAATAATAATGCAGAAAAGCGCGTAATGGATGTAAATGCCATAGAAAGTGGATGGCAAGGCTTAGATGCCGGACCAGTATCTAGAGAAAAATTTGATCTTATCATTAAGAAATGTAAAACCATTTTATGGAATGGTCCCCTAGGTGTTTTTGAGATGGAAAGTTTTTCAAAAGGGACTATTGCTATTGGATATTCAGTAGCAGAATCAACAAAAAATGGTGCGTTTTCATTAGTTGGAGGTGGTGATTCTGTTGCTGCAGTTAAACAGTTTGGTTTTGATGAAAAAGTGAGTTATGTAAGTACTGGTGGAGGAGCAATGCTAGAAAGTCTTGAAGGGAAAAAACTTCCAGGGATTCAAGCTATATTAGATTAAATGGGTTACTAAATTAAAAGGTTGTAATGATGAAAAGACATTCTTTTTTTATTGCCTTTGTCTTCTATTACTTAATTGGTTTTAGTCAACAAAAAGAAGAGATTACTTCTGATCAAAACAATCAATTTGATGGGTTTATTGAAATAGAAAACGATAAACACAATAATAACTCCTTGATCGAAGTAGATAGTACTTTTGCTGATAAGATAGATGAAAAATGGATAGATTGGCTTTATGACGCGTCTTCATTCGACTCGATTCACAATAGTGTAAGAAATCAAGAAATCAAGCAGGTAGATTTTAATTCCCTTCCAACAGATACACTCAAGTTAAGATTAGCTTATCTAGACAGTAAAAGTCCTTTTAATATTGAATATAATCCCGGGTTAGAATCGGTAATAAAATCATATTTAAAAAAGCGTAGACCCTTAATTGAAAAAATGATAGCATTGAGTGCTTTATATTTTCCAATGTTTGAAGAGCATTTGGACAAGTATAACATGCCATTGGAAATAAAATACTTAGCCGTTGTAGAATCCGCTTTAAGGCCTAATGCAAAGTCAAGGGTTGGTGCTACAGGTTTATGGCAATTCATGTACGGAACAGGTAAAATGTATGATTTAAGAATAAGCAGCTATGTTGATGAAAGAAGTGATCCTTTAAAATCTTCAGAAGCAGCTTGTAAGTATCTATCTAAATTATACGAAATTTTCGGAGATTGGGATTTGGCTTTAGCTGCATATAATTCAGGCCCAGGAAATGTTACAAAAGCCATAAGGCGATCTGGAGGTTATAAGAATTATTGGAATATTAGACCATTTTTGCCCAGGGAAACAGCAGGCTATTTACCATCATTCCTGGCTACTATGTATTATTTTGAATACGCTGAACTCCACGGGTTTTCAAAAAATAAAACAAAATACAGGTTTTATGAAACAGATACAGTTAAGGTTAAATCAATGATTGGATTTAATCACATATCTGAATTTTTGAATGTTTCTGAAAATGATTTAAAACGTTTAAATCCCTCATATAAATTAGAAATTATACCTTCAATTAAAGATAGAGATTACTATGTAAGATTGCCTCTAAAATCAATAGGAAAATTCATAGATAATGAGCAAAATATTTATCAGTTTGCTAACAAAAGTTTTAATAATAGAGAAAAACCATTACCTAAGTATTATGAAATGGATTCAAGAGTAAGATATAGTGTAAGGAATGGGGATTATTTAGGAAAAATTGCAAACAAATTTGGAGTTAGAGTGAGTGAAATTAAAAGATGGAATGGATTGAAATCTGACAATTTAAAAATTGGACAACGATTAATTATTTATCCAAGATCAATTTAAAATAAAAATAAGATGTAATCTTTTTAAAAATTGGTATGGTTTTGGTGTATTGATAATAAACAAGAATTATGTTTAAAAGAAGTGTTATAGTATTTACAATTGTGTTGAGTTTTATCTCTTGTAATAATTTGAAGAAGACCAAAAAAATATTATCAGAGTCTACTGGGAGACTTACTCATTTGTTAGTTGTGTGTGAACAACAAAATTGGGATGGTATTATTGGAAAAAGTATCAGATCTGTCTTTGCATCTTCACTAGGAGGGCTTCCTAATCCAGAACCGTTGTTTACAGTTAGTCATTTACCTAATTCAGTTTTTTCAGGTTTTACAAAAAAAAACAGACTAGTTCTTAAGATTAATAACTCAGATTCTGCTTACGTTTCAATTAAGCAAAATGCCTTTGCACGGCCACAAGTTTTAGCAGAATTAAATGGGTCTTCAACTCAGGAGATCTTGGGGCTACTGAAATCTTCAAAAAACGAAATAATTGAAACGTTCATTGCTCAAGAAATAAAAACAAGACAATTTCAAATACAACAATCTCTTTTTGATGATACGGTTTTATTAGAAAAATTTGATATTAACATGAAACTTCCTAGCTCATACAGGTTGGCTAAAAAAGGAGATAATTTTGTTTGGTTACGAAGTGATTTAAGAACAGGAACTAAAGATATTGTAGTTTATACCGTCGAGAATTCTTTTGATAACAAAACAGATTTTTGGGTAAATAAAAGAGACTCTATAGGACAAATTTATATTCCTGGACCAGTTAAAGGGTCTTTTATGGGAACAGAGCATAGGTATGAACCAAAAACTAAAACGCTAAACGTTTCAGGTGTCGCTTCTAAAGAAATTAGAGGATTATGGGATATGAAAAATGATGTCATGTCTGGACCTTACTTAATGTATGTTTTTAATGACAATAAGCATAATAGGGTTCTCATAGCAGAAGGATACTTGTATGCGCCGTCTTTAGATAAGAGAGAGTATATGTTAGAACTGGAAGCAATTTTAAAATCAATTAAAATCAAAGCATAAAAAAACCCCGATTAAATCGGGGCTTTAAATATGAATCAAATTATTCTTCTTTTTTTGTTTTTTTGGAATTGTCTTCCTTGCTTGCGTCTTTAAATTCTTTAATGCCACTTCCAAGGCCTTTCATTAATTCAGGGATTTTTTTCCCACCAAATATCAATAGCACAACAATTGCAATTAATACAACCTGAGGCATACCAATAGCTAAATTTATAATTGTATTTATCATAATATTATAATTATGTTACAAATTTAATAATTATACTTTAATAACTAGATTTATTTTAAACTTTAATACACTTGAGCTGTGCTGTTCTATATAAATATTTAATTTTGTTTTAAATGGCAAAAACAAAAAATAAAAAGGAAATAACCAGAAAACTGCTTCACAAATACAGGTTAGTTATTCTTAATGAGGACACCTTTGAAGAACGGTTGGCATTAAAATCAACACGCTTAAATGTGTTTTTAATCACAAGTTTTTTTGCTGTTTTTTTAGTTTCGTTTACAGCTATATTAATTGCTTTCACGCCATTAAGAGAACTCATACCTGGATACTCATCCACAGCACTTAATAATAAAGCCACAGCATTACAAATTAAAACAGATTCTATTAATAATGTTTTAGCAATTAATGAAAGATATTATAAGTCAATTAGTAATGCCCTAAAAGGAAATTTTGATCCTGAATTATTAATTAAGGATTCTATAAGAATCCAGTCTAATAAACTTAATGACCCTGAGTTAAAAGCAAGTATAGAAGATTCAATATTAAGAGCAAAAGTAGATGATACGGATAAATATAATGTTATTGAGGTTAGTGAAAATGATTATGATTTTATTCTCTTTCCTCCAGTCAACGGAACAATTTCTCAAACTTACAGTTTGAATGAAAAGCATTATGCAGTTGATGTAGCTGTTACCAAAAACACACCTGTAAAAGCTACAGCAGATGGCGTTGTAGTTTTTTCAGAATGGACTTCAGAAACCGGATATGTTCTTGTAATTGCACATAAAAATGAATTGCTCTCTATTTACAAGCACAATAGTTCTTTAACCAAATCTCAAGGAGATGGTGTAAAAGCTGGAGAAGTTGTTGCAATGGCTGGAAATACAGGAGAGTTTTCTACAGGACCACATCTACATTTTGAACTATGGAGTAATGGCTTTCCTATCAATCCAGAAAATTTTATAGACTTTAAATAATGTACTCAATAAAATCATTATTAGCCTTGCCTTTTGCACAAAGGGTGTCCAGTAAAGTCAGAAAGTGGGCAAAAAAACCAATTGAAACTCAAGAAAAAGTTTTTAGAAACCTAATATCAAGTGGAACAAAAACTGCATTTGGTCATGACCATGATTTTATAAGTATAAATTCGTATGAAGATTTTAAAAAAAGAGTACCAATTAGAGACTATGAAGCTTTTAAACCTTACGTTGATCGAGTGGTTTCTGGGGAGTTAAATGTGTTATGGGAAGGGAAACCTATATACTTCGCAAAGACATCAGGGACGACTTCGGGAGTAAAATACATTCCTATTACAAAGGCAAGTATGCCAACTCATATTGAGGCTGCTAGAAATGCAATACTACTCTACATTGCAGAAACAAGAAAAACAAATTTTGTTAATGGTAAAATGATTTTCCTTCAAGGCAGCCCTATTTTAAATATATCAAACGGAATTAAGCTTGGCCGTCTTTCAGGAATTGTTGCACATTATGTTCCAAAGTATTTGCAGAGAAATAGAATGCCGTCATGGGAAACGAATTGCATTGAGGACTGGGAAACCAAAGTAAATGCCATTGTTGAAGAAACATTAAATGAAAACATGTCAGTTATCTCTGGGATCCCCTCATGGGTTCAGATGTATTTTGAAAAATTGGTAGAACATACAAAAAAACCAGTTGGTGAAATATTTAAATCGTTTGAGTTATTTATTTACGGTGGTGTTAATTATGAACCTTACAAGGCTAAGTTTGAGAGCTTAATAGGAAGGCCCATTGACAGTATAGAATTGTATCCCGCGAGTGAAGGTTTTTTTGCATTTCAAGACACTCAATCTGAAGAAGGTATGTTGCTTCAGTTAAATTCAGGTATTTTTTATGAGTTTATCTCGGCAGAAGATTTTTTAAATAATAAGCTAAATAGAATAACAATTGCAGATGTAAAACTGGATGTAAATTATTTGATGATTATTTCAACAAATGCGGGTCTATGGGGATATAATATTGGAGATACCGTTATGTTTAAATCTCTAGAACCATACAGGGTTGTTGTTTCAGGAAGAGTTAAACATTACATATCTGCATTTGGTGAGCACGTTATTGGCA
>ERZ802830.1394-NODE-1394-length-23063-cov-8.46223_pt1 | contig 23063 bp, 25 predicted proteins | sample MGYA00345654_ERZ802830 | MGnify/ENA primary metagenome ERZ802830 (study PRJEB30503, sample SAMEA104212375) | marine metagenome | biome: Westerlies Biome; feature: [SRF] surface water layer (ENVO:00010504) within the epipelagic zone...; material: water...
GTTTGGGTTTGGGTTTGGGTTTGGGTTTGGGTTTGGGTTTGGGTTTGGGTTTGGGTTTGGGCTTCGTCAGAGAGACTAGTGATGCTTGGATGACCTGTGGCTGCGCAGTGATCGTAGGCGAAACGGTTGTCCAACCGCCCTCCAGAGCAAAAACAAACAGCAGATGAACCAGTACGGCAACCAGCGCAGGAATCCCGAAGATGAGTAATCGATCCGAGTTCACTATCGCCCCGCAGGCGCCTCGGTCACCAACCCTACAGACGGCGCCCCTGCATCTTGTAGCTCTGACATCAGCACAACAACTTCCCCATAGGGAACTGCCGCATCGCCCCAGACCATAACCGCCTTCTCAGGATTGCGCTTCAGAACCGTGGCGACACGTTGCTTCACCGTCTCAATGCTCAGCGCCTGATCATCACTTGCACCTAAATTCAGATATAACCTCGCTTCAGAATCAATGGAGACAATCAGAGGCTCGGCGTCGCTGTCTGACACGGGCGAGGAATCAGCCTTGGGCAAATCCACCTCGACGCCCTGCATCAGGAGCGGCGCTGTCGCCATAAAAATAACCAGCAGTACCAACATCACATCGATGTACGGGACGACGTTTATTTCAGCAACGGCACGTCGCGATCTCACTAGCTACCCCCTCGTTTCTGAGCGTAGCTTTGACGTTGCAACAAACCAGAGAACTCATCGACAAACGACTCATATCGATTCAACAGAGCATCAGCCTTGGCCGCAAATCGGTTGTAGGCCAGGACCGCTGGAATGGCCGCGAAGAGACCCATAGCAGTTGCAATCAGTGCCTCCGAAATACCGGGAGCAACGGCCGCTAAGGTTGCCTGAGAGCTGGTGGCCAATCCGCGAAACGAATGCATGATCCCCCAGACTGTTCCAAACAATCCGATGTAAGGGCTCGTAGAACCTACCGACGCGAGGAACGGGAGGTGTCGTTCAAGACGGTCGCTCTCGCGCATCAGCGCAACTCGCATCGCCCGGCGAGAGCCCTCAACCATGGCCTCGGCATCCATGTTGGGTTGGCTAGACAGCTTCGAAAACTCTTTGAATCCGGCCCTGAACAGTGCCTCACCACCCGTGATATCCACGCCCTCTTCGATGGCGTCAGAGCCCTCTCGGTAAAGCTGTGCGAGATCCATCCCTGACCAAAATCGATCTTCAAAATCCAGTAGCTCTTGGTTCGCTCGCTGAAGAATGATCACCCGCTGAACAATCATGAACCACGATGTCACCGACGCCGCGACCAGTATTGCCATCACAAACTTTACTGTGAGGCTTGCCCCAAGAATCAACTCGATAACGCTCAGTTCATCTGTCATTTTTTATCTGACCACTCCTCTCTTACTCAGGCGCTCAATGTGAGCAACTCGCGCAATCCCTTTGGCATCCGTTTAGGTTTCCCCGATGAGCCATCGGTTAATGCCACCATCACCTGCCCAGTCGCGAGCTCAACACCAGATCGAACCACAGACTGTCTGAACTCAATCGTTGCAGCACCACTGCTCACAACCTCTGCCACCGACTCCAGCTGATCATCCAATCGCGCCGGTGCGTGATAGTTTATGGATGCAGACGTCACGACGAATACCGATCCGTCTTCCATCACCGCTGTTTTATCGACGCCCAGGGATCGAATAAGTTCCGTGCGCGCCCGCTCAAAGTACTTCAGGTAGTTTACGTAGTAGACAATACCGCCGGCATCGGTGTCCTCAATGTAAACCCGGATGGGGAGTCGGTACTCAGGCATCGCCCTGCTCATCCAGGTCCAACGAAAGATTGTTGCCCGTTTCGACAGATTTTGGCGGCGCCAACCCAAAATGCCGGTAAGCCGCATTCGTCACGACACGCCCGCGGGGGGTGCGGATAATCAGTCCCTGCTGAATCAGATAGGGCTCGATGACATCTTCCAATGTGCCGCGCTCTTCCGATAATGCGGCAGCTAAGCTGTCGATGCCCACCGGACCACCCTCGAACTTCTCGATCAATGTCAGAAGGAACCGACGGTCGAGGTGACCAAAGCCCTGCTCATCAACACTGAGCATATCCAGCGCCTTCTCTGCCATCTGCTGACTAATGACGCCATCACCTTTTACTTGAGCATAATCGCGCACACGTCGCATCAACCTATTGGCGATACGAGGGGTTCCTCGCGACCGCTTGGCTATCTCAAGCGCACCTGCGTCATCTGCCTCGACCTCGAGGATCGATGCGGCGCGAGACACGATGCGTTTTAAATCACTAACCTCGTAAAACTCCAGTCGCTGAACGATGCCAAAACGATCTCTCAAAGGCGATGTCAGCAAACCCGCTCGGGTTGTCGCGCCCACCAGCGTAAACGGTGGCAGATCCAATTTAATCGAACGTGCCGCAGGTCCCTCGCCAATCATGATGTCTAGCTGAAAATCTTCCATGGCGGGATAGAGAATCTCTTCCACGTAAGGACTGAGGCGATGAATTTCATCGATAAACAGCACATCGTTGGGCTCAAGATTGGTCATGATGGCCGCGATGTCGCCCGCTTTCTCTAATACGGGACCGCTGGTTGTCTTGAGTTGCACACCCATCTCGTTTGCGATGATGCTCGCCCGGGTCGTTTTGCCAAGGCCGGGGGGGCCAAAGATGAGGGTGTGATCGAGTGGCTCACCTCGACCCTTGGCAGCCGAAAGAAAAATCTCCATCTGCTCTCGGACCGCAGACTGACCGATATAGTCATTCAGCGTCTGAGGTCTTACCGCCCGATCCAGAGCGGTCTCGCGGTTATCGGCGCTACCTCCAGCGACTAAACGGTCGGTCTCAATCACAGGGTTTCCTCAGGCTCTTCGACATAGTACGGCCATTATCGCATTGCCGCTTGAAGCGCGGCGCGAATCAACATCTCGCTGCTATCGATATCATCGGAGTCAACAGCAGACACAAGTCTCGACGCCTCTGTGGGTTTGTATCCCAAAGCGACCAGTGCCTGCTCCGCCTCAGCGCGCTTGTCCTTGGCAGCCGGTTGCGCCGCCGTAACTGAATCTGCCGGAAGCACATCAGAGAGCCACTGCCCCGCTTTATCCCGCATTTCTACCAACAATCGCTCACCGGTCTTTTTTCCAACGCCGGGCAAGGCAACCAAGGCGTCTACATCATTCCGGTTCATGCAGGCGGCAAACTGTTCGGTATCCATCCCCGAGAGAATAGCCAGGGCCAACTTTGGACCCACACCATTGACTTTGATTAAGTCGCGAAACAGACGGCGATCAATTTCTCTTACGAATCCATACAACTGCTGCGCATCTTCTCTGACCACAAAATGGGTCAGGATAATCGTCTCCTCACCCACCGCGGGTAGCTGATAGATGGTCGTCATTGGGACGCGCACCTCGTAGCCAACCCCGCCCACATCAATGATGACTTCGGGAGCCTGCTTGGCCAGTAAAATGCCGCGGAGTCTCTCTATCATGGCTCTATCCCCATCACTTTAATCGCCCCGTTGCAAAGGCCTGCGCCCCGGTAGCGTGCCTCACTGCAGCGCCACTAATGTGACACAGTGCCGCGGCAAGTGCATCGCTCGCATCCTCTTGTGGCGTCGAGGGTAGTTTTAACAAACGCGTAACCATGTGCTGCACTTGCGCCTTATTTGCAGCACCCGTACCCACAACAGCCTGCTTAATCTGACGCGTTGCATATTCATGTACTTCTAAGTCCGCCAGTGAGCACACGACCATGGCGGCACCGCGCGCTTGCCCTAGCTTAAGCGCGGAGTCAGCGCTCTTGGCCATGAACACCTGCTCTATCACGGCCAGCGACGGTTGATGTTCCGAAATAATGTGGTCGAGGGATTCCGCAAGTACTTTGAGGCGAACAGCGAGCGACTCATTAACGGGCAATTTAATAACGCCACTCGTCACGTAATGAGTGCGCTTACCGTCAGTTTCAACTATCCCAAATCCCGTCTTTCGAGAGCCGGGATCAATCCCCAGAATACGTGTCACAGTGCCTCTCCGCCCATAACTGGATTGTGCGGGAAAGAAGCGCCGGCGTCATGTCACAGCGAAAATTACTTCTCGGGCGTTCCCAGTCGAATATTGAGCTCGCGCAGTTGTTGCTCAGATACCTCACCGGGCGCATCCGTCATGATGCATTGAGCCGACTGTGTTTTGGGGAAAGCAATGACATCGCGAATCGATTGGCCGTCTACCATCAGCATCACCAGCCGGTCGAGACCGAACGCGAGACCACCGTGAGGTGGCGCACCGTGTTTCAGTGCCGACAACAAAAAGCCGAACTTCGCATCGGCTTCTTCTTCAGAGATCCCCAGAACCTCAAAGACAGCTTTTTGCATGTCTTGGCGATGAATACGGACAGAACCGCCACCAATTTCGCTGCCATTGAGCACCATGTCGTAGGCGCGTGAGAGTGCCGTGTCGGGTGCTGCTTTTAGCGCCTCGACCGAACACGATGGTGCAGTGAACGGGTGATGGAGCGCGGTCAAATTACCATCCGTCGTCGCCTCGAACATAGGGAAGTCAATCACCCATAAAGGTGCCCAACCATCGCCTACGATGTCCATCATCTCAGCCACTTTTAGGCGCAAAGCACCCAGCGAATCATTAACGACCTGTCGTCTATCAGCACCGAAAAAGACGATGTCGCCATCCTCTAATTGCAGCCGCTCGACCAAAGCCGCTACGGTCTCCTCAGTCATGAACTTGAGTATTGGGGACTGCAAGCCCTCAACACCCGAAGCCTTGTCATTGACTTTGATCCAAGCCAGGCCACGAGCCCCGTAGTTACTGACGTACTTCGTGAGGTCGTCGATTTCCTTGCGGCTAATCTTAGCTCCACCGGGAACACGCAATCCGGCAACGCGTCCATTCGCATCATTTGCGGGCCCGGAGAACACCTTGAACTCAACGTCGGCCATCAGATCGTCGACAGAGACAAGCTCGAGATCAATGCGCAAATCAGGCTTATCGGAGCCGAAGCGCTCCATCGCCTCATGCCACGTCATCCGAGGAAACTCTCCAAGATCAACATCCAAATGCTGATCAAACAACTGTTTGACCATTCCCTCGGTGAGATTCATCACCTCTGACTCGTCGGTGAACGACAATTCGATATCGATCTGCGTGAATTCTGGCTGTCGGTCCGCCCGCAAATCTTCGTCTCGGAAGCAACGCGCAATTTGGTAATAGCGATCAAAGCCCGACACCATCAAAAGCTGCTTGAACAGCTGAGGCGACTGGGGCAATGCAAAGAATTTTGACGCGTTGGTTCTGCTCGGCACCAGATAATCTCTAGCGCCCTCAGGTGTCGCTCGGGTCAGAACAGGTGTCTCAATATCGAGAAAGCCCTGGGACTCCAGATAGGTTCTGATCGTGGATGTAATTCGGGACCGGCTGATGAGGTTCCGCTGCATGGCGTCGCGACGAAGGTCCATAAACCGGTAGCGTAAACGCACATCCTCGCCCACTGATTGATGCGCATCCAGCGGGAAAGGCGGTGGCGCTGCCTCATTGAGAATAACGAGCTCTTTTCCAAGAATTTCAATGTGCCCCGTTGCCATGGCGGGGTTAATGGTCTCGGCGGCACGATGGCGGACTCGCCCGGTAATCTGCAGAACGTACTCACCGCGCACACGATCGGCCAGATCAAAATATTCCTGAGTGTCGGGATCAAAAACGACCTGAACAATGCCCTCGCGGTCACGCATATCGAGAAAGATCACGCCACCGTGGTCTCGGCGTCGATCTACCCAGCCGCAAATGGTGACCGTTTCGCCGACAGCGACGTCTTTTGTAGCACCGCAGTAATGTGTCCGCATCAGTATTGTTTACCTGTAATCTTCGTATCCATCCGCTGCGCTACTCTGACGATGTAGTCGAGGGAGAAGGTGTTGATGGCGCGCTCGACTCAGCCTTCGAGTCATTTGCTAAATTCTTCTTCGCACCCGTTTTAAAATCGGTTTCGTACCAACCTGATCCTGCCAGTCTAAAGGCAGGCGCTGACACCTTTTTTTTAAGAGCCGACTGCCCGCAAGCGGAACAATCCGTCAGCGGAGCATCTGATATTTTTTGCAGTGCCTCATGCGCTTTACCGCAGGCACCACATACGTATTCGTAAATTGGCATGCGAACAATCTCAAAGATGACAAACCGAACCCGCGCCCTACCGCGCGGAGCGCGAGAGATTACACTAATCAGAGCGCAAGGTTAATGGCATTACTCGCTCAATGGGGCTTATTACGAGTTCGCGAAGCCTTTCAACTTCTTCAATGCCCGAATTTTTACGCTGCGCGACTCTGGGCGAGCTGCAAATACGGTCTCTTCACCCGTGAAGGGGTTGATGCCTTTCCTAGCTTTTACCGCCGGGCGGGTTGCAGTGGTGAATTTCACCAACCCGGGCAGAGTAAACTCTCCCGGCCCGTCACTATTGAGCTGTTCCGCGAGCACGTGCTCTAGCGCATCAAAAACCTCCGCCACACGCTTCTTGCTGAGACCGGATTTTTCCGCAATCGCCCTGTGCAATTCACCCTTTGACAGGCCATGAGTCTTCTTCTTTTTCTTCCCTTTTTTGGTCTTCAGATCGTCGGCTTTCACGCTGTTTTCTCCGCATTCGGTGTGGCTCATCAGCGTCGCTAGAATAGACAGCGATGCCGCAACTGACAACCATTGCGACGCACACCAAAACTCGTTATCGGTTTAGGAACGATTGAATTGCTAACTAGCGACCTAAAAACCCAGTTTTGGTACACTTGCGCGCGGCGCCTCAGAGCGGTCTTCACTCGTCATTTATTCATAGGAAATCTTGATGCGATTTTCAAATTTTCCCCTATCTACCACCAAGGAAACACCTGCGGACGCAGAGGTAATCAGCCACCGACTGATGCTTCGCGCCGGCCTCATAAGACGTATCGCGGCCGGTATTTATACCTGGATGCCACTGGGGTTGAAGGTTGTCAGAAACGTAGAGCGGGTAGTCCGTGAAGAAATGGAGAACGCGGGGGCGGTTGAAGTCGCAATGCCCGTGGTTCAACCTGCAGAGTTGTGGCAGGAATCAGGTCGGTGGGAACAGTATGGCCCCGAGCTGTGCCGACTTAAGGACCGTCATGAGCGTGACTTCTGCCTGGGGCCAACCCACGAGGAAGTCATAACGGAACTGGCAAAGTCCGAGATCAAAAGCTATAAGCGTTTACCCGTCAACTATTTCCAAATTCAAACGAAATTTCGGGATGAAATTCGGCCGCGTTTTGGTGTCATGCGCTCACGCGAGTTCGTGATGAAGGATGCCTATTCATTTCATGAGGATCATGCGTCGCTTGAACAAACCTACTGGCGAATGCATGAGGCCTACTCCACCATTTTCGACAGACTGGGCTTAGATTATCGGCCTGTAGAAGCCGACACAGGTTCGATTGGTGGCAGTCATTCGCATGAGTTCCACGTCTTGGCTGACTCGGGCGAAGACGACATCGCCTTCTCCACGGAAAGCGACTTTGCCGCCAATGTTGAACTCGCTGAGGCGCTCACACCCGAGGCGATTCCTGCCGCGCAAGAGCCCATGACGGTATTTGATACGCCCGATACGAAAACCATCGATGCACTAGAGAAGAAGCACGGAGTCGCAGCCAGTGCGTCGATCAAGACCTTGTTCGTCGAAGGCGCCGAGGGCGAATTGGTCGCACTGGTGTTACGTGGCGACCATCAACTCAATCAGATAAAAGCGGAAAAACTCTCAGGCATTAGCCAACCACTTCAGATGGCAGAGGAGGGAGCCGTTAAGGCAGCCACCGGCGCATCGTTCGGATCATTGGGCCCCGTGGGGTTGGACACGCGCATTGTGGTGGACAGAGCCGCATCGGTACTGAGCAACTTCGTCTGTGGTGCCAATCAGGACGACAAGCACCTTAAAGGTGTTAACTGGCACCGAGATATCACTTCATTTGAAGTCGCTGACTTGCGAACAGTAGCCGCGGGTGATCCCAGCCCCTGCGGAAAGGGTCTGGTTGAGATTAAACGTGGCATCGAAGTCGGTCACATTTTCCAACTCGGCACCAAATATTCCGAGGCAATGCGCGCAGAAGTCCTAGATCAGAACGGCAAATCAGTTCCCATGAGCATGGGATGCTACGGAATAGGCATCACACGCATTGTGGCGGCGGCGATCGAGCAAAATAACGATGAAAACGGCATTATTTGGCCCGACACGATGGCGCCGTTCTCTGTTCTTCTAATCCCACTTGGCATGGATAAGTCTGAGATGGTCGCGGAGGCCACAGAGACGCTGTACGCAGACCTGAAGGCGCGGGGTATAAACGTCGCGATGGATGATCGGAAAGAGAGACCCGGTGTGAAATTTGCCGATTGCGAGCTCATCGGTATTCCGCTTCGAGTCACCATTGGGGAGCGCTCTCTCGCTGATGGCGTCGTCGAAATTCAGGGCCGCAGAGAAACTGAAGCTACAAAGGTTGCCCTTGGCGATACAGCTGAGCACCTTGCACAGCGAGTGTGTGGTTAAAACGATATTGTGGGACCAAACGCGTCTCGACAAGGGTCTGATTGACCTCTGAGGCGAAACGCTACACCCTACAACAGGCTAGATCGTCAACGGAGCGTCGATTCGTGGATACAAGCGCCTTTCAACGTTGGAGCACAGATCTCGCCAATATGATTGCTCATGTTGGCGAGCCAATTTTTTTCCAGCAGGTGTTCGCCGCCATCGAGTCACAAGTTCCAGTGGCATTTCCACAGGCGTGGCTGTATCACCGAGACCTGCCGCCAAAACTGCTAGACCATAAAATTCCGAAAGAAGCCTATGGCTCTCAGGTTGACGAGTACCTAGAAGGTCCCTACCGGGAAGATCCTTTTTTTAAAATCTCGCTGAGCTCTCCTCGCAATAACTGCTATCGCCTGTCACGTTTAGTAACCGGGGATTTCGAGGAGAGTAGTTACCATCAAAACTACTATGCGAACACGGGCACGGTTGATGAAGCCATTATTGTCACGCGCCTTGGTGATGGCAGTATCGTCAACATTAGCCTGATGCGCCTCGAAAGCCAGGGTGGGTTCAGCGAAGATGAATACAACTGGCTATACAGTGTTAGCCAGGTCATCGCCGAACTGATTGACCTTCACACGCGCCGAGAAGAGTTTGTAGAAAGCAACCTATTACAACCGGGTGTCGACCATCACATCCAGCAAGGCTTTGAGTCTTTTGGAAAGAGTTTCGTTAGCGACAGAGAGCAGGAAGTTCTGGAGTTACTACTTCGTGGCTATGGTGCAGACACGAGTGCCGAAAAACTCGATATTTCCCTAGAAACCGTCCGCCGACATAGAAAGTCGATCTACAAGAAGCTTGATGTCAACAGTCAAGCGGATCTGTTTGCGCTCTTCATCAACGCCATTCCCTACGTGGCGCAATCAAAGGGCCAAGACCCCCTTAAAATCTACATGAATTAAGTGTATTGACCCAGCTAAGGTATCGATTGCCCCACCTTGGTCATTGAGCGCGCGCGGGCCATAACCGACCATTTGGCCTTACCCTTAACGAGTCTAGGTTGTGCAGTCGACAAGACAATTTCTTGACGCCTATCCGGACATCACCATGGTGGAAGCGCTGATTACCGACTGCAACGGTATCGCGCGAGGAAAGTGGCTGCCCGTGCAGAAAATCGACACGATCGAGCAGCAGGGCCTCAAGCTCCCGAAGTCGGCACTTGGGCTCGACGTCTGGGGGCGCGACATTCCCGCGCTTGCCCACGCCAACGGAGATATCGACGGATACTGCCACCTTGTGGAGGGGTCTCTTCGACCGCTGCTCACCGAGCGCGGCGTGGATCAGGCTCAGGTGCTACTGAGTATGTTCGATAAAGACGGGAGCCCCTACATGGGAGATCCGCGCCAGGTGCTTCAAGCCTTGGTGACCCGATTTACCGAGAAGCAACTGAAAGCCTGCATGGCTGTTGAACTGGAGTTCAGTCTGCTGCCAAAGCCGGAAACCAACGAAGCGATCGGAGCAGCACTTCGCGATCAAAACGCCGTCGGCGGTAACTTATACGCGCTTAGCGAACTCGATTACCATGGCCCGCTTCTAGAGGCACTCCGGCAGGCCTTCGATACGCAGGACCTACCCTACGAAGGCATTATTAAAGAATCGGCGCCCAGCCAATTCGAAATTAATGTGGCGCACAGTGACGATGTGATGCTACTCGCCGATCAGGTAATTCGCATGCAGCGCACGATTAGGGCTGTCTCTGCGCGCCATGGCTTCGTGGCGAGCTTTATGCCAAAGCCCATCGACGATGAGGCTGGGAACGGTCTCCACGTCCACTGTAGCCTCCTGGAAGAGAACGGCTCCAACGTCTTCGATGATGGAACAGAGGAAGGTTCGGATCTGTTGCGTTACGCCGTGGCCGGTTGTCTCGAATTACTTGCACCCTCGATGTTGTTGTTTGCACCGAGTTTCAATGCCTATCGTCGATTCCAACCAGGTAATCATGCGCCTACCGAGGCGGCATGGGGTTATGACAACCGAACAACGGCCATCCGCATTCCTGAAAGCCCCAGCGCAGCGCGCCGTATTGAGCACCGCGTTGCCGGTGCGGACGCCAACCCTTATCTCGTGTTAGCAGCGGTTCTTGCCGGCATTTGGCATGGCATCGAAAAAACGCTTTCTCCTCCAGATCCAATCGAGGGAAACGCTTGGGATCAGGAAATTAACGCGCCCGCGTTACCGACCACAATGGATGAGGCCATCGCTGTGTTCGACAAAGCTGAGGTGCTGTCAGACTATCTGACGACCGAATTCAAAACATTGTTTTTAGCCACGAAGCAGCAAGAGTGGAATGAGTTTGCTAAGCGTGTCACCGAATTCGAACTGGAAACTTACCTTAGAATGTAGTTTCCTTTGCGGCCTGTTGTCTCAAGGAAGCTTGCAATGTCCAGCGTTTACGATTACTCAGCAACTCTCGCCAACGGCACCGAAACCTCACTGTCGGACTACAAGGGGCAAGTGCTCTTAGTGGTGAATACGGCATCCAAATGTGGTTTCACACCACAGTACGAGGGCCTGGAAAAGCTTTACCGGGATCACAAGGAAGCCGGCTTTTCAGTGCTCGCTTTCCCCTGTAATCAGTTTGGCGCTCAAGAGCCGGGTAGTACCGAAGATATTGTCGAATTTTGCGAGATGCGATTTCAAACCAGTTTCCCGCTGTTTGAAAAAATTGAGGTTAACGGCGATGGCACGCACCCGCTGTACCAGCATCTGAAGTCGTCGGTCAAAGGCATCATGGGGACTGAACGCATCAAATGGAACTTCACGAAGTTTCTGGTTAATCGAGAGGGTAAGGTCGTTGCTCGCTTCGGGTCTCAGAAAAAACCCGCAGACATTGAGCAGGAAATCCAAGCACTGCTATAACCGACGCTCAACGCGCGACCCAGCGCGTTCGGTGACACCCGTCTTGGTTCGGCGAGAGTCTCAGTGCTCTCGCGTTGCCCTAAACTGAATGTCGGGCCAGCGCTCCTGCATCAGTGACAGATTGACCCGGGTGGGTGCGAGGTATGTCAAATGACCACCGCCATCCTCTGACAGGTGATCTGACGCTTTCTTTCGAAACTCTTCCAGCTTTCTGGGATCGTCAGCATCGAGCCAGCGAGCCGTGTAGATGCTGACAGGCTCGTAGATTGCATCAACTTTGTACTCGTCCTTCAGGCGGTGGGCAACCACATCAAATTGCAGCTGGCCAACTGCACCCACGATCAAATCTGTCGAATTGAGCGGCGAAAAAACCTGCGTCGACCCTTCCTCCGAGAGCTGTTGTAAGCCTTTTTGCAAGGCCTTCATTTTCATCGGGTCCGACAATCGAATTTTGCGGAACAGTTCGGGGGCAAAATGAGGAATACCCGTGAACTGCAATGATTCTCCCGAGGTAAATGTATCTCCAATCTGGATCGTACCGTGATTGTGCAATCCAATAATGTCACCCGCCACGGCTGACTCGACCAGTTCGCGCTCACCCGCTTTAAACGATACGGCATCGGCGATTCTGATGTCTTTATCGATGCGCACGTGACGCATTTTCATCCCTTTTTCATACCGCCCCGAACAGACGCGAACGAATGCAATTCGGTCACGATGCTTAGGGTCCATATTGGCCTGAATTTTAAAGACGAAGCCTGAGAACCCAGCTTCAATTGGTGTGACATCCCGCGAATGAGTGGTTCTGGATTGCGGCTCTGGTGCCCATTCGACAAAGTCATCTAGCATTTCTCTAACACCAAAATTACCGAGTGCGGTGCCGAAGAATACGGGGGCCTGCTTGCCTTCAAGGAACAGCGTCTTGTCAAAGGTATGGCTCGCGCCACGCACAAGCTCAATCTCATCACAAAATTCTTCGTATTCATCGCCTAGCAGCTCACGCGCCTCATCGGATTCAAACCCTGAAATACGGTGATCCGGAGGAAGCACCTGTCCGTGGCCCTGCTGGTAGCAATGAATTGTATCGGTATACAGGTTGTAAACACCCTTGAAAAACTTACCCATTCCAATCGGCCAGTTAATCGGTGCAGCCTCAATTTTTAGCACCTCTTCAATTTCATCAAGCAAGTCAATGGCGTCGCGAATATCGCGATCCAGCTTGTTTACAAAGCCAATAATTGGGGTATCGCGCAGTCGACAGACGTTCATCAACTTGATGGTTCTGTCCTCAACCCCTTTTGCACCGTCCACAACCATGAGCGCCGAATCAACGGCGGTAAGCGTCCTATAGGTATCCTCCGAAAAGTCTTCGTGACCCGGCGTATCCAGTAGATTGACGATTCGCTGGCGGTAAGGGAATTGCATAACAGAGGACGTCACCGAAATGCCACGCTCTTGCTCCATCGCCATCCAATCTGAGGTTGCGTGAGGGCCACGTTTTCCTTTCACGGAACCTGCAACTTGAATCGCAGACCCCAGTAACAAAAGCTTTTCTGTGATGGTCGTTTTACCCGCATCCGGGTGAGAGATGATGGCGAATGTGCGGCGTGCGTTGATGGCGCTGTCGTTATCTGACATGAGTCCTCCGATGACGCCGCGGATTATGCCAGTTAACGAGGCCAGTCGCTTATCGAAGCGGAAGTTTTGAGCGTAAATGCTCCACTAACCGTGCACCAGCATCTGCCTGCGAGGGGCATCGCTCAGCGAGGAGTTGCGCTAGAGACGTTACTCGCAGACCTGCGTAGCCACAGGGATTAATTCGTCCAAAGTGTTCCAAGTCCGGATTTATATTGAGAGCGAGGCCGTGATAACTGGATCCTCGACTAATTTTCAAACCCAGCGATGCAATCTTCTCGCTTGATACATAGACGCCGGGCGCTTTGGGATCAGCCTCTGCGGCTAAACCAAACTCGGACAGGAAGGCAATAATGGCCTGCTCGAGCGCTGTCACCAGGTCACGCACACCCAGCTTTGCCCTGCGGATGTCACACAAAACATAAACGACAATCTGCCCGGGTCCGTGGTAGGTCACCTGACCACCGCGATCAGTCTTAATGACCTCAATATCGCCGGGCGCGAGCAGATGCTCCTCTTTTCCCCCAATGCCTTGTGTAAATACTGGAGGATGCTCTAGCACCCAGAGCTCGTCCGGGGTATCAACGCCACGGGCCTGCGTGAAGGCCTTCATTGCCTCGACCGTAGGGCGGTATTCGACATGACCGAGATCCCGAACGATCATGCCTTAAATCACCATGGACACACGCCCCGATGCGATCAACTCCTTGTGAAGTGCATCAAGCTGATCTGGGCCGGTTGCCATTATCGTGAATGTAATTGAATCGAAGGTCCCGGAGCGACTGCTCTTGGTCTCGATATCCGCGTCAGTAAGCCCTGTCGTATGGCGATCAAAAATCGCGCGTATAGCCTCCGCATAATCAGGCGTTGCGCGACCAACCACCTTGACTGGGTAACGACAGGGGAACTCGATTTTGGGAGCTTCTTGTTCAGACATGGCCTAACCAACCAGATTCTGAAACCACAGGATCAACGCGTCCATGAGACGCTTGAAGAACCCGCCACTCGGAACATCCTCGAGTACAAGGAGTGGCGTTTCAAATAATACCTCGCCTCCACGAACCACCTGCACGTTGCCAATGACATCACCCCGGCTGAGTGGCGCCTCTAGTTGATCGTTAACCATAAGGGTTATATCTACGGCTGTTCTCTCCCTGGGAACTGTTAGAACGACCGACTCCAGCACACCAGCGTGCAACGACTCGGTTGCTCCTTTCCAAACCCGCGGCTCAACCAAAGTGACTTCAGCTGACAGCGGCCTCAAATTCTGGAAAAAGCGGAAGCCGTAATTGAGCAGGCTGCTATTTTCAGAAGCCCGGGTCCGCTTACTGGCACTTCCAAGGACAACGGACACCAAGCGCATATCCTCACGCTGCGCGGAAGCGACAAGACCATATCCGGCTTCACTTGTGTAACCCGTTTTCAGTCCGTCCACCGAGGCATCCGAGCGCAGCAAGCTGTTGCGGTTGTACTGCTTAATGCCGTTGTAGGTGAAGCTTTGCTCTTTATAGATCTTGTAGTGCTCAGGATGGCCATTGATAAGAGCCACTGACAAGGTGGCAAGATCGCGCGCCGTCGTTCGATGCTCAGGGTGCGGTAAGCCATGCGGATTTCGATAAACCGTATTGTCCAAACCAAGCTCAGCCCCGAGCTGATTCATCACGTCGACAAAACTCGACTCCGTGCCAGCGAGATGCTCGGCTACCGCCACAGACGCATCATTGCCCGAGGAAATGACCACGCCGCGCTCAAGATCCCCAAGACTCACGGGATTACCCGGCTCGATCCACATGAGAGAAGAGCCTCTAAATGCCGGATTTTGAGACCATGCGTTTCGACTCACCTTAATCATGTCGTCTAAGGACGCCCTCCCCGCATCAACCTCTTCAGCCAAGACGTAAGAGGTCATTATTTTCGTCAAGCTTGCTGGCGGTAGCGACAAATCCCCATTGTGATCAACCAAAACCTGTCCGGTGGTGGCATCCATCAAAAAGTAAGCGTCCGCCGGCAATTTGGGCGCAGGCGGCACGGCTGCCACTGCCTGTGTCGCCACAAAGGCCACCACACATATCATTAGCCGACGAAAGGAGGTCGATCGCATCATTTTTCTACCTTGGCGCGCTGTTACTGCGGCGCTAGTGTACCAACTCGAGAGCCGAACCGCTCAGGGTAATCGCTGCCCTTCTGAGAGCCCGTTTTTTATGAGAAGTTCCTGAAGTTCGTTGAGTTTCTCCGAACTCTCCACAGGCCCCACCCGAACACGAAAAATGGTTTTTTTCTCGTGGGTCACGCTGCTCACCTGCACAGTAATATCATCGCTCAACATAGCTTGAATTTCTCTAGCCACGCGTTCAGCAGAAGACCTTTGCTGGTAGGCGCCTACTTGAAGCTGACGGTAATTCGACTCCTGAGTGCCTCGCCAATCATCTTTACCGTCGACTGGGATATGTTCTAACCGCACGCGCGCAGTACCCTGTTCGGCAAAACCTAATTTCACGGCAACACCATAAGACACATCAATCAAACGATCATCTACAAAGGGCCCTCGATCGTTGACACGAACAATCATTGAGGCATCATTTTCGAGGTTAGTGACGCGTAAATACGATGGTAGCGGCAGCGATTTGTGAGCCGCTGTCGCTTGGTAAACGTCAAATAGCTCTCCATTCGAAGTTCGACGACCCTGAAATTTCATGCCGTACCAAGAGGCGATCCCCTCTTCGGTGTAACCATCGGCAGACTGCATTACTGTGTATTGCCTGCCAAAGACCTCATAGGGAGTTTTATTACCCGACCTAGATACCGGGTCCGCAGTGGGAACTGCCTCTACAACCGCGTCTGCTGAGATGGGCGGCGGTTGATAATCTCTGTTCGTCGGCAGGTTACCGACACAGCCCACTAGCGCGAGCAGCGCGAGTGATATGGAGACGCGCATCACAGCATTTGGGCCCGAAGCGTTTGACTCAGCTGATGTACGGCCATGGCATACATCGCACTGTGGTTATATCGGGTAATGACGTAAAAATTATGCAATCCCAACCAGTGCTCCTTGCCCGATTTACCGTCGAACTGAATGGGTGTTGCTAACTGGTCCACCAATTGTTCAGTGACTGGCGTCAAGCCCTTCCCTGCAAGCGCTTCAATGCTCAACTTCGGCTTTAGACCCGCATCAAATAGGGTTGGATCTCCTGAGAAGCGGGCCGCAGTAATCACCTCCGCACCGGGTCTCCAGCCGTGGGCGACAAAATAATTCGCGACACTCATGATAGCGTCATTCGGATTTTTCCAAATGTCGATCACACCGTCACCCTCGAAGTCCTTTGCATAAGCCCGATAACTGGACGGCATGAATTGACCTAACCCCATTGCGCCCGCGTACGAACCCTTTAGCTCGGCAAGCGGTAATCCTGATTGGTAAGCAAGCTCTAGAAATACCTCGAGCTCTTTGGTGAAAAAAGGCGACCGCCGCGGGTAGTCAAATGCGAGTGTCGACAGTGCGTCAATGACGCGATAACCACCTGTGATGCGTCCGTAATAGGTCTCAACACCGATAATGGCGACAATGACCTCGGCTGGAACGCCGGTGTCCTGAGACACACGATCGAGCGTTTCCTTATTCTCCCGCCAGAATTCAATGCCTTCTTTCGCCCTCCGCTCGGTGAGAAAAATATCCTGGTACTCAGACCATGGCTTGCTTTTCTCCGCGGGACGCGAGACCGCTTTTAGGATGCTTTCTTGTCGCGTCGCCTCTGACAGGGCGGACCGTAACCAATCGCGGTCGATACCGCGTTCGGCAACGCGATTGACCAGTGCTGTTGCGCTTGGATGGTCACTGTAATCTGCTGCTGCCGTTATGGGCAGATAACCTAACGTCAGTATTATAAGAACCTTGTGAACACGCATAAAGCCATCCATAAATTAACTGCTCCGATCACCTATCATACGCGGCCTGCCATCCTCAAGCCGTTACTCACCGCATCGCTCGAGTCACTGGCTTCTCGGTTGATATAGCCATCAGCATGCCAAACGCAATCATCATCGACACCATCGCTGTTCCGCCGTAACTCACCATGGGCAATGGCACACCCACAACAGGTAGGAGTCCAGAAACCATGGCAAGGTTCACCACCAACCCGAAAAAAAAGGTGGCTACCAGGGCACCAGCGAGCAAGCGAGTGAAACTCGATTGTGCTCGCCAGGTAATCACCAGTCCTCGACCTAGAATCAAAGCGTAGACAAGGAATAACAGTGAAACACCCCGAAAACCAAACTCTTCTGCCAGCACGGCAATGATGAAGTCTGTGTGGCCCTCAGGTAAAAACTCTAACTGCGCCTGACTGCCTTGTGTCCAGCCGAGGCCTTCCCAGCCACCCGACCCAATGGCCGTCTTTGACTGAATGATGTTCCATCCGGCTCCGAGTCGGTCTGATTCCGGATTGAATAAGGTAAGCACACGCTGCTTCTGATAATCCTTCAGTACAAAAACCCAGGCGGGCCAAATCGAGGCTATTCCAAGGGCCATCACAGAAAAGATATAGCGCCACTGAATACCTGCCATGTAAATGGCGGCGAGCCCGCTCGTTGCAACCAATAAGGACGTCCCAAGATCTGGCTGCTGCAAAATCAGGCCAGAGGGTAGCGCCACCATCGCAAACGCCGTTACAAGGGCGCGAAAATTAGGGGGCAAAGCCTCTTTGGACAACCACCATGCGAGGGCCAGCGGCATGGCAACCTTCATGATCTCAGAAGGCTGAAAGCGAATGAAACCCAAACTCAACCAACGCTGTGCACCCTTCGCACCCACGCCAAAAAATAAGACCGCGACGAGCAATAGCATGGCCAGCAGAAAAATATAGAGTGAAACGCTACGCAAGGTCTCAACCCTAAACTGCGCCGTTATCAGTAACACGGCCATGGCTACCGCAATGTTTCTCATTTGCGCTCCGAGCATGACGTCAGATTGACCACTGGCACTGTAAAGAACGAACAGTCCGCCAATACTGAGCATCAGAAGCGGCAGGACAAGCCACAGGTCTATGTGCAGTACCCGAAGAAATCGACTACGCGCACCCAGCTCACCCGAGGAGACCTCCGCTACACGCGAAAAATCGTTACTCATCTCGACTCATCCAGTAATCAAGCATTGCCCGAGCAACAGGATAAGCGGAACTTCCTCCACCACTGTTCTCGGTCAAAACCGCCACAACAATCTCAGGGTTTTCGACAGGCGCAAACGCAATAAACCATCCGTGATTGCGTTGATATTCGGTTAAGGATTCCTCGTCATAAGTTGCATCTTGCGCAATTGCCACAACCTGAGCAGTTCCTGTCTTACCCGCTACGTCGTAGGCCAGCCCGGATCGCATGCCGAAGGCGGTTCCTCTAGCCGATGACACCGTGTCCACCATGCCTGCAAACACCTCGTCCCAGTACTCTGCCGCCGCCGACACTGTCAGCAACGCCTCGGGTTGAACCGGCGTACCATCGACTGCCGCAACAAGCGACGGCTTGAAGGCGGTACCTCGCGTAGCAAGAGCTGTCGTCGCTACCGCAAGCTGCATGGGCGTGGCCAGCATGTAACCCTGACCAATGCCCACAATGAGCGTTTCACCACCGTACCAGTTACTGCCGATGACCCGGCGCTTCCACTCGGTGCTTGGCAAAATGCCCCGTTTCTCGCTGGGAAGGTCGACGCCTGTCAAACTGCCAATACCGAAAACATCCAGCGACTCGGCGATCGCATCGATCCCTAGACGATTGGCAAGCTCGTAAAAGTAGACATCGCACGACTGTGCAATCGAGTCCCTCAGGTTCATCTCCTCGGCATGTCCCGTGCCGCGCACTCGGAGGATCCAGTCTCGATATCGACGGGGGTCGCCAGGCAACTGATAGTAACCTGGGTCAGGAACCACCGTGTCGATCGTTATTACCTCACGATTCAAACCAGCAAGCCCCAGCATGGGCTTGATCGTTGAGGCCGGTGGATACTGGCCCTGAATGACACGGTTTAGCAGTGGCGCATCTCTTGAGTCCCGCAGTCCAGCATAGTCAGAAAAGCTGATCCCATTCACGAACTTGTTCGGGTCGTACCGAGGGTTTGAAACCGAGGATAGCACACCCCCAGTTTTCGGATCCATGGCCACCACGGCACCGCGCATATTACCCATGGCGGATGTCGCCACACGCTGTAGTCCGACATCGAGGTGTAAGGTGAGATGGGCACCGGGCACGGGCTCAATTCGATCAATCACCTTCAACTCGACACCGCGTGCATTGGTCTCTATACGACTTACGCCAACTCGACCTTTCAAAGCGTCCTCATAATAAGCCTCGAGCCCTACCTTACCGATGTGGCTAATGCCCCGATAAGCGTCCTTTTCGGACGCATCGATATCATCAATACCAATCCGACCGACATAACCCAATGCGTGTCCCAGCAGGTCTCCCTCGGGATAATGGCGCGTCAACTCCGAAAGTACCGACACTCCTGACAACACGTGCTTATTGACCGCAATGACGGCCAATTCCTCATCCGTTAGTCGATACTTCAATGGAACCGGGCTTAGCGGTCGCCGGCGCTTACGTGCCTCAGTGAACAGTTCGATATCGGTCTCACTCAGACCCAGCAAGTCGCGCAGGGAAGTCAAGACGGCGTCGAGGTCATCGGCGCGCTCAGGCGTTATCGCCAAGGTAAACGATGGCGTGTTGACTGCCAGGAGGTTACCCGATCGATCAACAATGACACCGCGCGTGGGTGCAACCGTGCGCACTGCAATTCTATTCCGATCAGACTGCGCCCGATATTCTTCGTTCTGGACGACTTGCAAAAAGAAGTAACGGTATAACAACCCCAGCATGGCCAAGACCATCATGACAGCCAGCACTGTGACTCTCCCGTGGGTGATCCGGGTTTCACGCGCCCAATCTTGCATTTGGTTAAGCTGGCGTGCCATTAGCGTCTTATCTTAATGAATCTATCCACTGTGCCACAGGACGATGCCTCATGCTCGATGATAGGGGTGTCCTGCGTTAATTGACCAGGCTCGGTACAATTGCTCTGCCAGGACCACACGAACCAGTGGATGGGGCAGTGTTATCCGGCCCAGTGACCACCGCGCACTCACCTTCGCCTTTAGAGAAGGATGGAGTCCGTCAGGCCCTCCGATGACAAATGCTACTTTTGAGCCATCACCGTGCCAGACAGACAGGAAATCGGCAATGGCCTCTGTCGAGACTAACTTTCCTTCCACGTCCAAGGCCACGATCAGCTCCTGAGGTTTCAGACGACGCTCTATTGCGGTCGCTTCCTCAAGCATACGACTCTCAGCGGTATCTCGTGTTCGTTTGGAAGCAGGCAACTCCACCCACTCAATCGCAGCCTCGCGGGGTAGTCGTTTTATGTAATCGTCGGCACCGTCGCTCACCCACTGGGGCATACGAGTACCGATGGCCAACACGCGCACTGATCAACCCCGGGGATCTGAGACCACGTCCGGCTCAACAGAGGACTCAGGCTCTCCTGACCACAGCCGCTCAAGGTCATAAAAGCTGCGCGCCGCTGGCTGCATGACATGAACGACAACATCCCCGAGGTCAACGAGCACCCAGTCGGCATCGGTTTCGCCTTCAACGCCTATCGGCGGGCATCCTGCTTCCTTGGCTTTGACGACAACATTGTCTGCCAGCGATTTCACGTGGCGAGACGAACTGCCACTCGCAACGACAAGGAAGTCCATGACAGAACTCAGTCCGCGGACATCGACTATTTTGGTATCAACTGCTTTTAGATCGTCTAGGGCATCGACCACAAGGTCGGTAATGGTTGCATCTGTCAGGGTCAAAGAACTGCCTCGGCTTGGCTCGAATTTTCATACAACTTATGTCGCTTAATATACTCCATAACCGGGTGTGGAATCATCCCTGTCTCACGGTCGCCTGCGTTGAGCAACTGCCGTATTTCCGATGATGAGACATCCACCAAGGAACACTCGAGCCGAGATACTCGCCCAGATGGAGTCGAAGACAGATCGGCTAACGCTATCTCACGGTCATGCCACCACACAGTCACCTCCGACGGGATATCCATAAACGTGCCGGGTCTACTGGCAACAAGAAGGTGAGCGTAATCGGTCAATGCCTGCCACCGTGACCACCGGTTTAACGTCGGCAAGAGGTCGTCGCCTATGACGAAGTAAATCGTTGCGTCATCCCCCGCCTCTTGGCGCAGCGCCTGCAAGCTGTCGATCGTGTAGGACGGCCCTTCCCGATCAAGCTCCCGTGTATCTAGCTCGAGTTCAGGAAATTCAGTCAGCGCAAGATCGAGCATGGCGAGGCGATGAGACACGCTTACCGCATGCTCGGCTTTTAAGGGGGATTTCGCGGCGGGCATCATCCTCATTGAGTGGAGCGCCAGCGTTCGCTTTACATCGCTCGCGACCCGCAGGTGCCCATAGTGGACGGGATTAAAACTCCCGCCCATGATCCCAAGGTGTTGATTAGCGGCGGATATGCCCATCACCCAGAACAACATATTTTTGGCTGGTAAGGCCCTCGAGGCCAACCGGCCCTCGGGCGTGGATTTTATCCGTGGAAATCCCGATCTCAGCGCCCAAACCGTACTCGAACCCATCAGCAAATCGTGTTGAGGTGTTAACCATGACGGAACTTGAGTCGACCGCTCGAAGAAATCGCATGGCACTGCTGTGACACTGGGTGACGATGCCATCCGTGTGGCCTGAACCAAACCGCGCGATATGATCTACAGCCGCATCGAAATCATCGACAACCTTGATAGACAGGATGGGGGCCAAATACTCCGTAGCCCAGTCCTCTTCAGAGGCCGGGGCACAATTATCGCCCAATAAGGCGACCGTTTGCTGACAACCGCGAAGCGCCACTCCCTTCTCCATTAAGCACGTTGCTAGATCAGGAAGCAGCGATTTCACATCACTGTCTATCAGCAGTGACTCCATGGTATTACAGGTCCCATAGCGATGTGTTTTCGCATTAACCGCAAGCTCAATCGCCATCGCCGGATCGGCGTCATTGTGAATGTACAAGTGACAAATACCATCCAGGTGCTTCAGTACCGGGACAGTTGCATCGATTGCGACGCGCTCGATTAATCCCTTACCGCCGCGAGGAACAACCATATCCACCAGGCCAGTGAGCTTCACCATCGCGGACACGGCCTCTCGATCGGGGGTGTCCAGAACTTGAACTGCCTGCGCCGGCAAGCCAGCTTGCTCAAGGCCAGCCTGAATGCAGGTTGCCAATACGAGATTAGAACGCAGCGCCTCTGAGCCCCCGCGCAGTAATACGGCATTTCCCGACTTCAAACAGAGACTTGCGGCGTCAATAGTCACATTAGGACGGGATTCATAGATGATTCCGATAAGGCCTAAGGGGACGCGCATCTTTCCGACCTGGATACCTGACGCCATCGACTTCAGGCCTTCAATACCACCAATTGGATCTGGTAATGCCTGAACAATTGAAAGCGATTCGAGCATGCCATCCACGCGGGCATCAGTCAGTTCAAGACGATCAATTAACGCCGTATCAAGCCCCGAGTCGCGAGCCGCAGACAGGTCTCGCGCATTGGCGTCAAGGAGTGAACGTCGCTCACTCTGAATATTTGCGGCGATAGCCCGTAACGCCTCATTGCGAACAGACACCGGCGAGTTCGCCACAACCGTCGAGGCCTGTTTTGCAGACATGGCAAGGTTTTTAACGTACTGCTGAACCGACAATGATATGACTCCCTGAAGTGAGCGCCGAAGTATACGCTAAGAGGCTAAAACATTGTTGACAATGGTTCTCATTAACATTACCGTTCTCATATGTATGTATGTATTTGCAAAGGTGTTACTGATAGTGCGATCCGCGAGCAGGTCGCCGCTGGCGCGCGCTCGCTCGCCGAAGTCAGCCGTGCGACAGGTTGCTCTACTCAGTGTGGTAAGTGCTCCTGCTTTGCCGAGTCGCTGGTTAGCGAGGCACTTAATCGGGGT
>ERZ802830.1395-NODE-1395-length-23061-cov-10.9694_pt1 | contig 23061 bp, 24 predicted proteins | sample MGYA00345654_ERZ802830 | MGnify/ENA primary metagenome ERZ802830 (study PRJEB30503, sample SAMEA104212375) | marine metagenome | biome: Westerlies Biome; feature: [SRF] surface water layer (ENVO:00010504) within the epipelagic zone...; material: water...
ACACAAATAAACCAGAACTTATTTCTTATGAACCAAAAAACAAGGCCACAGAAGCTGGTAAACTTAAAAACATACTCAATTCCAAAGCTTTATTTTGAATTAATAAAATTTTATTTTTTTTTTTTAAATAAACATGTTTGGAAAGTTGAGGCAAAACAACAACTCCAATTGCAATTCCAGCTATAGCTAGATTTATTTGATAAATTCTATCTGCATAATACAAATATGAGACAGCACTAGCTTGGAATGATGCAATGATGGTTCCTACAAGAATATTTATTTGAGTTACTCCTGATGAAAAAACACTTGGCAAAAGCTTTTTAAAAAAAATTTTAACATTGTTACTTATTTTAAAGGTGTAATTTAACTTTACTGAATAAAATTTTTTAACAAATCTATATAAAAAAACTAACTGTAAAAAACCAGCTATTGATACCCCGTATGAAAGATAATAAACGAGCTCATCATTTAAATATTTATCCAAAAGTAAGATGCATATCAAAACCAAATTTAAAATGATTGGTGCGGCTGAGGCAGCGGCAAATTTGTTGTGTGAATTTAATATTGCTGAAAAAAAAGAGGATAAACTTACAAACATTAAAAAAGGGAAAGTTATCCTTGTAAGGTCTATAGCAAGCTCAATTTTTTTAGTATTTTCTGTAAAACCTGGAGCTATCAAACCAACAAATACTGGCATAAAAATCTCAATAGCCAAAATAATAAATATTAAACCTAAAAATAATAAATTAAAAATTTGATTAGCAAATTTATATGATTTGGATTTACCTTTAATCAATTCTGAGGAATAGCTAGGAACAAATGCTGCATTAAAAGTTCCTTCTGCAAATAATCTTCTAAAAGTATTGGGTATTCTAAAAGCTACAAAAAATGCATCAGCTAAAAAACTTGTACCAAGAAAAATGGCAATTAAAACATCTCTGAAATAACCAAGTAATCTGCTGATTATAGTATAAAATCCAAAAGTCCCTGTTGACTTAACTAAGTTCATAAATCATATTAGTCTTAATTTTACCCCATTTGTACACCTAATTAACATAAATGAAAAAAACAAAAATAGATCATTACACTGACAAAGAGGCTTTAGAATTTCATAGCCACAAGAAACCTGGCAAGATCGAGATTGTAGCATCAAAAAATATGATTACTAAAAGAGATCTTGCCTTAGCATATTCACCGGGAGTTGCTGTTCCTGTAAAAAAAATTAGTGAAAATCCAGATGCAGCATATGATTATACAAGTAAAGGTAATTTGGTTGCAGTAATTAGCAATGGTTCAGCTATTCTTGGTATGGGTGATTTGGGTGCTCTTGCTTCAAAACCAGTTATGGAAGGAAAAGCTGTATTATTTAAAAGATTTGCTGATATAGACTCTATTGATCTTGAAATAGACTCAAAAGACGTAGATGAAATTATCACCTCTATAAAAAATTTTTCACCTTCGTTTGGAGGAATTAATTTAGAGGATATAGCTGCACCTGATTGTTTTGTAATTGAAGAAAAACTAAAAGAAGTTTTAGATATTCCAGTATTTCATGATGATCAACATGGAACTGCAATCATAACAACTGCTGCTTTAATTAATGCATTAGACATTAACAAAAAATCAATAGACAAAATCAAGATTGTTGTAAATGGTGCCGGTGCATCTGCTATGGCATGTGCAAATTTATTTAAAAATAGTGGAGTTCCTCAAAAAAATATTACAATGGTGGATCGTACAGGTGTTATTTACAGGGGAAGAGAAAATCTAAATCAATGGAAATCTAGTCATGCAATAGAAACTTCTGACAGAAGTTTGGATGATGCTATTAACAATGCTGATGTATTTTTAGGACTTTCAGCTAAAGGAGCTTTAACAAAAAGTATGGTTAAAAAAATGGCTAAAGATCCAATTATATTTGCTTGTGCAAACCCTGATCCAGAGATAACACCTGAAGAAATTGAGGAAGTAAGAAACGATGCAATTATTGCAACTGGAAGATCTGATTACCCAAATCAAGTAAATAACTTAATTGGTTTTCCATACATATTTCGTGGTGCTCTAGATGTAAGATCTAAAACAATTAATGAAGAAATGAAAGTAGCCGCAGCTACTGCAATTGCTAAACTTGCAAGAGAAGATGTTCCTGATGAAGTCGTTGCTGCAATGGGTGGTGAGCGACCTCATTATGGAAAAGATTATATAATTCCGTCTACTTTTGATCCACGATTAATAAGTATAATTCCTGCAGCTGTTGCTAAAGCAGCAATGAAAACTGGTGTGGCTAGAAAAAAAATTGAAAATTTTGACGTTTATCAAGAGCAACTTAAACAGAGATTAGATCCAACTGTTACAATTATGCAAGGTATAAATGGGTATATTAAAAAAAATCATAAAAGAATTGTTTTTGCTGACGGTGAAGATGAGAATACTCTTAAAGCCGCTATTGCATTTAAAAATTCTAAGCTTGGAACTCCTATTTTAATTGGTAAAGAGGAAAAAATTAAAGATCAAATTAAAAAAATTGGGTACAATGAAAATTTTGATATTGAAATTACAAACTCTAAAGATACATCAAAAAGAGAAAAATATGTCCAGTACTTATTTCAAAAACTTCAAAGAGAACAAGGTCTTTTAGAATGGGATTGTGACAGATTAGTTAGAAATGATAGAGTTGTTTGGGCCTCTTGTATGGTTGCGTGTGGTGATGCTGATGGAGCAGTTACAGGTAATACCAGAAGATTTGGGGCTTCACTTCAGAAAATTAAACAAGTAGTAAATGTAAGATCGGGAGAAATAATGTTTGGATTAAACCTTGTAGTATATAAGGGAAAAACTATTTTTGTTGGTGACACAAGTGTTCATGAATATCCATCTGCGATTCAAATGTCTGAAATGGCAATATCTGCTGCTCGTGTAGTGAGATTATTTGGCTTTGAGCCAAAAGTTGCATTCGTATCACATTCAACTTTTGGTCAACCCTCCACAAGCAGAACTAAACATATAAAAGATGCTGTAGAAATATTAAAAGAAAAAAAAGTTGATTTTGAATTTGATGGTGACATGCAACCTGATGTAGCTTTGAATGAAGAATATAAAAGTCTCTACCCTTTTTCAAAAATAGTTGGAAATGCAAACATATTAATTATGCCAGGTCAACATAGTGCTGCTATTTCATATAAAATGATGAAAACTTTAGGTGATACTAAAGTGATTGGTCCACTGTTAATTGGATTAGGTTTACCAATTGAAATTGCACCATTAAGAAGCTCTACTTCAGAAATTTTAAACCTAGCTTCAATTGCAGCTTATTCAGCTGATGTAATTAATTATAAAAAATAAATTAATTTTTTTGAATTCGTAATTCATCAACAAGTAAAATACTTGCAATTACATCTTCAACATCTAAAATTTGTTTTGCTTCCTCTATAACTTCTTTTTTTTCATCTGAAGTTATTGCTATGCCATAAAGGTATATTTTCTTTTTATAAGTATCAATTTGATAATTTGTAGCTTTAATATTTTTATTCAAAATTAAAGCAGTCCTTAATTGTGATGTAATTAAAATATCTTTAGCAGATTGTTTAAAATTAAATTCTTCTTTTACTTTAATGTCATTTCTTACAGATCTCACTCCATCTGTTTCCCAAGCCATTTTTGTTAATCTTAATTTTTCCTCAGGATCTTGAACTTTTCCAGTTAAAAAAATTCTTCCATCTAAAACTTTTGAATTTACTGAGATCAAATATCTTTTATCTTCAAGAAGAATTCTTGCTGCTAAATTTTTTTGCATAATCGAGTCATCGATTTGTGTTCCTACAGATCTTGGGTCTAATGCTACACTCACTCCAGTACCAAATATACCTGTTGAGGATACACCCACACATCCTGACAAAATCAATATTAAAGCAAAACAAAATGTAAATTTATTTTTCATCTTTTATTTCAATACAGTAATTATAAATTTCTTTTTTTGAAACTTTTTTTCCTTGATTAATTAAATTTGTAATTTCTTTTATTGATAATTTATTTATCATTTCACTTATTAATCTTTTATCTGATTCATCTAAATTTGGGGAAATTTTTTTATTAGTAGTGTTTTCAGAGATAACTAAGGTTATTTCTCCCTTAAATTTTAATTCTAAAGAATCAAGATCATCTATACTTGATCTTAAAAATTCTTCATAATATTTTGTCATCTCTCTACATACTAAGATTTTTCGACCAGAAAAATTTTTTTTTAAATATGGTATAATTTTACTAAATTTTTTTGGTGAAACAAAAAAGACTATGGATGAATTTAATTTTGACAAATTTTCCAAATCATTAATCAATAATTTTTTTTTTTCTGGAAAAAAACCATAAAAGAAAAATTTATCAGAAAATCCACTCATCGTGACTGCCATGGTAACTGAAGAAGGACCAGGTATAGGAATAATATTAATGTTATGTTTAATACATTCATTCACTAAAACTGCCCCTGGATCAGATATACTCGGGGTACCTGCATCTGAAATTAAAGATATAATTGATCTATTATTTAATAGTTCAATTATTCGAGATAAATTTTTTTTTTCATTAAACTTATGATTAGAAATTAGTTTGCATTTAATATCATATTTTTTTAATAAAATTTTTGAATTTCTAGTATCTTCACATAATATATAATCTGATTTTCTTAGTATATCGACAGCTCTATAAGTAATATCTTCTAAATTACCTATTGGTGTCGACACTAAATATAGCCCTTTTTTTAATTCTTTATTGCCTGTTTCCAAATTTCTAACCATAATTTTGAACAAAATAATATAGTATCATGAAAAATGTATAAATTTTTGAAAATTCTTATATTAACTATTTTTTCTTTCTTATCCTTTAATAATTTAGCATTTACTTCTGAGGATAAAATCAAAATTGGTTTATTAGTTCCTTTAACTGGTGAGGATAAAGAAATTGGGCAACAAATTGTTAGGTCAACAAGAATTGCATTAAAAGATATTAATTCAAAAAAATTAGAGATCTATCCTAAAGATACTGGTTCAAATCCAAATAAAACCCTTAAATCTGCAATTGATCTAAGAGAAATTGGAGTACAAATTGTCATTGGACCTGTCTTTTATAAAAATTTAGATTATCTCGAAGAGGTTCAAGATATTATTTTTGTATCTTTAACAAATAAAACACTGAATTTACCAAAAAATATTATTAGTGGAGGTATTAATGCGACCTCTCAACTTAATGCTATTAAAAAATTTACTGAGTCAAATGAATTTAATAAAACAATATTTTTAACACCCAAGCTTGATTATGAAAATGAAATTAAGAAAGCAATTAAAAAATCAAAAATAAAAATACATAAACATTACATTTACGATACTGAGCCTACAAAACTTACTGCACAAATTGAAAAAATTACTAATTATAAAATTAGAAAACAAAACTTATTAGATGAAATAAAAAGGGTTGAGGATTCTGATTTACCAGACAAGGAAAAGCAGCTAGAAAAACTAAAAAAAATATATACTATAGGTAATGTAAACTTTGACTCAGTAATAATATCAGATTTTGATGAAAGTCTTAAAAGTGTTATCACCTCTCTTTTGTATACAGATGTTTCACCAAAAAATAAATTCATAATAACATTTAATCAGTGGTTTGATAAAAGCTTATTAGACGAAAAAAACATTCAACCAATTTATTATCCGTCTATAAACAAAAAAAATTTAAAAGATTTTGAAAAAAAATTTTATGATGAATTTAATGAATATCCCAATTATCTATCATTATTAAGTTATGATTTAGTTGGCTTAATATATTATCTTTCATTAAACAAAGATTTATCAAATTCTAGTAAATTATTTAAAGAACAAAATTCATTTAAGGGAAAAATTGGGATCTTTGATATTAAAGATAATGAAATAAATCATAGATTGAATTTTTATCAAGTTAAAGAAGGAAAGCTTAAAGAAATTTTTTAATCTTCTTAAAAGCTTTAATTCTATGATCTAATTTGTATTTTTGAGATAATTTCATCTCACCAAATGTTTTTTTATATTTTAATGGTATAAATATTGGATCATATCCAAATCCATTTTTCCCCCTAGGTGATTGTGAAATATTTCCCTCAACTTTTCCTTTAACACACTTTATCGTTTCATTTAAATAACTAATGGAAAGAGCACAAATAAATCGAGCTTTTATTTTTTTTTTCATCCAGTTTTTATCTTTTTTTTTCAATTCTCTATAAACTCTTTTAATAGCTTGTTTAAAATTTGATTTTTTACCACCCCATCTTGCTGAATATATTCCAGGCTTTTTATCCAAAATATCAATTTCTAATCCAGAGTCATCAGCTAAACAAATTAAATTTGTTTTTTTTGAGTAGTATCTAGATTTAATTAAGGAATTTTCTTCGAAAGTTTTTCCATTTTCTCTAGGACTTTTAAGATTAAAATCTAAAGTTGATAACGTTTTAATATTTTTTGGAAGTAAATCTCTGATTTCTTTTAATTTTCCCTTGTTATTAGTGCCAATAAGCAAAGCTTTTTTTTTTTTTTTAACATCTAGAAATTTAGAATTTTCTTACCATATAAGTACTCATGGAAAAAGAAGAAAACCTAAAAACTGAAAATGAGACTTCTTCAGACAAGGGAAATGATAAGAATAAAGCTAACGAAAATATTCAAAGTTCTGATGATAAAAAAATTGATGAAGAAATATCATTAGAAGAAGCTTCTGAAAAAAAAATTATCGATCTTGAAGATAAACTTGCTAGAACATTTGCTGAAATGGAAAATCAAAGAAGAAGGTTTGAGAAAGAAAAAGAAGAGGCTTATGAATACGGAGGATATGCCTTTGCAAAAGAAGCTCTCAATTTAATTGATAATTTAGAAAGATCAAAAAAAATTCTAGAAAATGATGAGTCTTTAAAAAATTCAGAAGCACAAAAAAAAATGTTAGAACATTTTGATATAATAAATAAAGATTTGTTATCTATTTTTTCTAAAAATAATATTAAACCTATTGAGAGTTTAAATAAAAAGTTAGATCCAAATCTTCATCAAGCCATGATGGAAATTGAAGATGATCAAAAAGAGCCTGGAACAATTATTCAAGAAATTCAAAAAGGTTTTACAATTAAAGACAGATTATTAAGACCTTCTTTAGTTGGAGTATCAAAAAAATCAGAAAATAAAGATAAAAAAGATGAGGAAAATAAAGAGAATTTAGAGGTCAAATAATGAACGTACCAACTTGCAGAATTAAATTTAACCCCCATATAAAGGAAAAGATATAATTATTATGAGCAAAATTATTGGAATAGATTTAGGAACAACTAACTCTTGTGTAGCTATTATGGAAGGTAGCCAAGCAAAGGTTTTGGAAAATGCTGAAGGTGCAAGAACAACTCCATCAGTAGTTGCTTTTACAGATGATAAAGATAAACTAATTGGTCAGCCAGCTAAAAGACAGGCTGTTACAAATCCAGAAAATACTATATTTGCAGTTAAAAGATTAATCGGTAGAAATTTTGAGGATCCAACTGTAAAAAAAGATATTGAAGCTGCGCCATTTAAAATTGTGAATTCAGAAAAAGGTGATGCTTGGATAGAGTCTAAAGGTGAGAAATTCTCACCATCACAAATTTCTGCTTTTATATTACAAAAAATGAAAGAAACAGCTGAAAAATATTTAGGACAAGCTGTAACCAAAGCTGTTATTACCGTTCCTGCGTACTTCAATGATGCTCAAAGACAAGCAACTAAAGATGCAGGTAAGATTGCGGGTTTAGAAGTTCTTAGAATTATAAATGAGCCTACCGCAGCATCTCTTGCGTATGGCTTAGATAAAAAACAAAATAAAAAAATTGCTGTCTATGATTTGGGTGGTGGTACTTTTGATGTTTCTATACTTGAATTAGGTGATGGTGTTTTTGAAGTTAAATCTACAAATGGTGATACTTTTTTAGGTGGAGAAGATTTCGACAATGCTGTAGTAGAATATTTAATAGCAGAGTTTAAAAAAGATAGTGGTATAGATTTAAAATCAGATAAGTTAGCTCTTCAAAGATTAAAAGAGGCAGCAGAAAAAGCAAAAATTGAACTATCAGCTGCAGAACAAACAGATATTAATTTGCCATTCATAACAGCTGACAAAACTGGCCCCAAACATATAAATTTAAAAATGACTAGAGCAAAACTTGAGGCACTAGTTGAAGATCTAATAGCTAGAACAATTCCACCTTGCAAAACAGCTTTAAAAGATGCTGGTATTTCCGCGAGTGATATAGATGAAATTGTGATGGTTGGTGGTATGACCAGAATGCCTAAAGTAATAAGTGAGGTTAAAAATTTCTTTGGTAAAGAGCCAAATAAAAGCGTTAATCCTGATGAAGTTGTTGCAATGGGAGCAGCTATTCAGGCTGGAGTATTACAAGGAGATGTAAAAGATGTACTTTTATTAGATGTTACTCCTTTATCTTTAGGAATTGAAACTCTTGGTGGAGTATCTACTAAACTTATAGAAAAGAATACAACTATTCCAACAAAAAAAAGCCAAGTATTTTCTACTGCTGAAGACAATCAACCCGCAGTTTCTATAAGGGTTCTTCAAGGTGAAAGAGAAATGGCAACAGATAACAAATTACTCGGTAATTTTGAATTAGTTGGCATTGCTCCAGCACCCAGAGGAGTTCCTCAAATCGAAGTAACATTCGATATTGACGCAAATGGTATCGTAAATGTTTCGGCTAAAGATAAAGGAACTGGTAAAGAACAAAAAATACAAATTCAAGCTTCAGGTGGTTTAAGTGATGAAGAAATTGAAAAAATGGTAAAAGACGCAGAATCCAATAAAGATGCTGATAAAAAGAAAAGAGAGGCGGTAGATGTAAGAAATCAAGCTGACACTCTCATTCATTCAACTGAAAAAAATCTTAAAGAACATGGGTCAAAAATATCTGATGTTGACAAAAAGGCAATTGAAGATGGATCAAGTGCTTTAAAAGAGTCCCTAAAAGGTGAAGACATTGAGGATATTAAGAAAAAAACTGAAGCATTGGTGCAAGCCTCGATGAAACTTGGTGAAGCAATTTACAAATCACAACAAAATACAAAACCAGATTCTAATAAAGATGACGGGAAAGATGAAAAGGAAAAAAAAGACGATAATGTTGTTGATGCAGACTTTGAAGAAGTAAAAGACGAAAATAAAGAAAAAAGCGCTTAACTGACATCTATTTGTCCTGGTTACATGCATGGCTAAAAGAGATTATTATGATGTCTTGGGCGTTAATAAATCAGCAAGTCCTGAAGAGCTTAAATCGGCATACAGAAAATTAGCTGTTAAATATCATCCAGATAAAAACCCTGGGGATAAAGTTGCAGAGGATAAATTTAAAGAAGCTAGTGAAGCGTATGGCATCCTTTCAGATAAATCTAAAAAAGAGGATTATGATAATTTTGGACATGCTGCTTTTGAAAATGGTGGCGGAGGTCAAGGTGGTTTTGGAGGGTTTGGTGGTTTTAGCGGAGCAGATTTTTCAGATATTTTTGAGGATTTTTTTGGAGATTTTGGTGGTGGAGGAAGAAGAAGTTCTAGAGGACGCAGTTCTAATAATAGAGGTTCAGATTTAAGGTACGACTTATCAATTACATTAGAAGAAGCTTACTCTGGAAAAAAACAAAACATACAATTTTCAACCTCAGAGAAATGCAACACATGTAAAGGAAATGGTTCAAAACCAGGATCCAGTCCAGATAGATGCACTTATTGTGGAGGAAACGGAAGAGTACGTTCAAACCAAGGGTTTTTTACTGTTCAACAAACATGTCCTCAATGTGCTGGAAGTGGTGAAGAAATTACAAATCCTTGTACAGATTGTAATGGACAAGGAAATAAACAGGCATCAAAAAAAATTTCTGTAACTATTCCTAAAGGTGTAGATGACGGAACAAGAATTAGGCTTGCTGGAAAAGGCGAAGCTGGAACCAAAAGTGGAGCAAGTGGTGATTTATATTTATTTGTTAACGTAAAATCACATGACTTATTTAAACGATCAGATGTCAATTTATTTTTTGAATTTCCAATATCTATAGCTGATGCTGCACTTGGAACAACAATTGAGATACCGACTATAGATGGCAAAAAAGCCAAAATTAAAATACCTGATGGCACACAAGATGGTAAACAATTTAGATTAAAAGGCAAAGGTATGCCTTTTATGAGAAGAGGTGATTTTGGTGACCTTTATGTGCAAGTCAAGACAGAGGTACCAGTTTATTTAAATAAAGAACAAAAAGAATTGCTTGAAAGATTTAGAAAAATAGAAAATGAAAAATCTAACCCTAGCATAAAAAAATTTTTTCAAAGGGCTAAAAGTTTTTGGAATAGTTGAAAATGGAATTGAGTCAAATCATTCCAACAATTTTTTTATTAGCAGTTTTAATTCTTATACTACCAGGATTTTTAAGAACTAATTCAAAATCTAAACAATTTTTAAAAAATTTATCTATTTGGTCTATAATTGTTGTGTCTGTTGTGATAATTTCATATCTTATCTTAAAATGAAAAAAATAAACTTAGCAGTTACTGGGGGCCTAGGTCGTATGGGCCAAGAAATAATCAAGTCCGTAAGATCTGATAAAAACTTTAAATTAATTACAATTACTGAAAGTAAAGAATTAAACAAGAAAATAGCTGGAATTAAAATCAGTCAAAATACAACAGAAGCTTTTAAAAAAGTTAATTTAATTATAGATTTTACAATTCCAAAATGCACCTTTGAAGTTTTAAAAATTGCATCAAAATTAAAAAAAAGAGTAGTCATTGGAACAACCGGATTTACGAAAAAAGAAGAGAACTTAATTAAAAAATTTGCCAAAAAAATACCAATTTTAAAAGCCGGAAATATGAGCTTAGGAATAAACCTTTTAATGTATTTAACTGAGATTGCCTCTAATTCATTAGGAAAAAATTTTCTTAGTAAAGTATTTGAAATTCATCATAAACATAAAAAGGATTACCCTTCAGGTACAGCATTAATGCTAGGGAAAGGAATAGCAATTGGAAAAAATAAAAATTTTTATAATTTAATTGGAAAAAAATATCTAAATAAAAGAAATTTCCCCTATGGAAAAAAAATTAATTTCAACTCCATAAGAAAAGGTGAAATTATTGGAGAACATGAGGTAAATTTTTCAAGTGGTAAAGAAATAATTACTTTGAACCATGAAGCATTTGATAGAGCACTATATTCTGAAGGAGCATTATCAGCAGCTAAATGGTTAATGAACAGAAAGCCCGGTCTTTATTCAATGAGAGATCTTATGAATTTCAAATAATGAATGAAATTCAAAAAGTCAAAACAATAATAAAAATATTAAATAAAATTTATCCAAAAATTAATGTGCCTTTAAAGAGTAGAAATGTTTTTACTTTGTTGATTTCTGTTCTACTCTCAGCACAATGTACTGATGTCAATGTAAATAACGTTACAAAGAATATCTATCCAAAATATTTCAAACCTTATCATTTTAAAAAATTGGGTAGAAAAAAAATTGAAGGATTAATCAAAAAAATTGGTATTTTTAGAATTAAAGCAAAAAGTATATATAACCTCTCAAAATTATTAATTGATAATCATAATGGCAAGGTACCTAAAACCTTTGAAGAATTAGAAAAGCTTCCTGGTGTGGGACATAAAACGGCAAGTGTTGTTATGTCTCAAGGTTTTGGTTATCCAGCTTTCCCTATTGATACCCATATTCACAGATTAGCTCAAAGATGGGGTCTTACAAATGGAAAAAATGTTACTCAAACTGAAAAAGATTTAAAAAGATTATTTCCAAAAAAAAAATGGAATAAACTTCATCTTCAAATAATTTATTACGGAAGAGAATTTTGTAAGGCCAGAAATTGCTATGGATTAACTTGTAAAATTTGTACTACTTGTTATCCTGATAGAAAAAAACCCTTAAAAACTAAAAAAGCTTAATATGAAAGTTGTTGGAATTGGAAATGCAATTGTAGACGTAATTTGTAAAATAAATGAAAATTTTATTTCTCAAAATAATCTAGCAAAAGGTAATATGAAATTAATATTTGATGAGATTGAGTTTAAAAATTTACTATCTAATTTGAAAATAGAAAAAACTATTTCAGGTGGGTCAGTTGCAAATTCAATTGTTGGATTATCACAATTGGGTAATAAAGTAGGTTTTATTGGAAAAATTTCAGATGATGAACTTGGGAAAAAATATGAAATTGGGCTTAAAAAAGAAAATGTTGATTATATATACAACAAAAAAAAAGAGGCGTTGCCAACTGGAACCTGTTTAATTCTAATTACTCCTGACTCTGAAAGAACCATGTGTACTTTCCTAGGAACAGCAGGAAAAATAAATGATAATGATATAAATTTAGATGCAATAAATAAATCAGAATTAATTTTTTTAGAAGGCTATCTATGGGATGAGGGCGAACCAAAAAAAGCTTTTGACAAAGCCATTAATAATGCAAAAAAAACATCAATGTCATTATCTGATAGATTTTGTGTTGATAGACACAAACCTCATTTTTTAAATTTAGTTAAAAATAAATTAGATATTACGTTTGCGAATGAGCAAGAAATAATGTCTTTAATAGATGCTAAAAATTTTGATGAGGTGGTTACTTTTGCTAAGCAAATTAAAAAAACTCTAGTGATTACTCGTGGTGAAAAAGGAGCCATATCTATTAATACTGACAAAATAGTAGAGATTGAAGCAAAAAAAGATTTGGATATTGTTGATTTGACTGGAGCTGGAGATCTGTTTGCTGCAGGATATCTTCACGGTTATATTAATAATTTTACACAAAAAGAATGTTTAGAAAAAGGATCAGAGATGTCATCAAAAATAATCCAACAAATAGGTGCAAGACTAAGTTAAAAATCACAAGTTTATTTTTTTCTTCTAAAACTGCCTTTTCCTTTTTTGGGTTTAATAATTCGTGGCTTATATTTTTTAGTAAATAAATCTTTTGCAATTTTATTTTTCTTTTTCATTTAATTATATAGCCTTCTTTAATACTTAGGATAAAGCTTTCATCATGAAATTTTTCTTTAATCTTCTTTCTTAATCTATAAATATGAGTTTCTACTGTATGTGTTTCAAGTTCAGATCCGTATTCCCAAACTTTTTTTTGTAACTCTTCAATCTTCACAGGTTTTTTTGAGTTTTTAAGAAAAAGAATTAGATTTACTTCTCTTTCTGTTAATGGAATCTTAATATCCTTTTTTCTTATTTCTCTAGAATTTAAATCTAGTTTATAAGCACCAACAACTACACCTGATTGAGCACTAAATTTATTTTTCAAAAAACTTAGGTTTATTTGCTCTATAAGCTTCTTTATTCTTATAGGCTTTTCATCAATTATAAAAAAATTTTTAAAATTATCTAAAGGTTTTTTTGTAATTAATAAAAAATCACCTTTTAAATTTCCAATGATTTCATCAAAATTTTCCTCATCAGCTCTTGTTAGTTCAAAATTAAATCTTTCACTAATTTCATTTAATATATTGAACATAGCATCATATTGATAAATAATAATTTTTTTAGAATTCATGTTTATTTAAATTATGACAATATTGTTAAAAAATAAAGAAACTCTTGTATGTGAGGATTTTATATTTCATTGTACTATAGGAAAAAATGGAACAACTAAAAATAAAATCGAAGGAGATAAAAAAACACCCAAAGGAACTTTTAATATTGGAAATCTTTATTATCGACCCGATAGACACAATAAACCAATTACAAAATTGAGATGTATTCCCATAACAAAAAAAATGGGTTGGTGTGATGATCCTAATGATATGAAAAATTATAACAAATTAATATTTATTAATAAAAAAGTTAAGCATGAAAAACTTTATAGAAAAGATAAAAAGTACGATTTTTTGATACCAATACTTTATAATACAAAAAAACCAACACCTAGAAAAGGAAGTGCAATATTTATTCATTTAACAAATAATTATAAAAAAACTTTGGGATGTATTGCTTTAAGAAAAGACGATTTTTTAATTTTGTTAAAATTAATTGACAAAAAAATAAAAATAAAAATTTGTTAGTTTCTCTTACCAAATATTTTAGAACCAATTCTTACAAAACTTGTGCGAAATTTTAATGCTTTTAAAAAATCTGAAGACATACCCATACTAAGTTCTTTTAAAGATAGAGTACTTGAAATTTTTTCCATTTTTTCAAAATAGACAGCTGGATCTAAATTTGCAGGTGGTAAACACATTAATCCAATAATATTTAAATTTAGGTCTTTTATACACATATTATAAAAATCTGTTGCTTCATCGATACCTATTCCGCTTTTTTGTTTTTCATTTCCGATGTTTATTTGAATAAATAATTTAATTTTTTTTTCAATTTTATTTTGTTCTTCAGAAATTTTTTTTGCTAATCTGGTTGAATCCAACGAATGAATATAATCAAAAAGCTTTAAAGCGTGTTTAACTTTATTAGTTTGCAATCTACCAATCATGTGTAATTTTAAGTTTGTATTCTGATTTTTAATTTCAGACCATTTATCAATGGCTTCTTGTACTTTATTTTCTCCATAATCAAGATGGCCATAATCAATTAAAGGTAAAATATTTTCCATTGTAAAAGTTTTACTTACTGCAATTACTTTTACTTCATTCACTGAATCCGGTTTTTTTAAATTTATTTCTTTTTTAATATCGATTAAATTGATTACATTTTTATGCATAAAAAAATTCCTAATATTTTTACTTTTATTTCGGATTTTAATAAAAAACAAATTTTAAGTTTTAATAAAAATATTGGTATCATTTTTAGAAATTATAGCCAGGAAAACAACAAATATGAAATTTTTAAAATTAAGAATTTTTGTAAATCAAATAATCAAAAATTTTATTTGGCTAATAATGTAAAATTAGCAATTAATTTAGACTTGGATGGAGTATATATTCCATCTTTTAATAAAAGTTTAGTTATAGGAAATTGTAATTTAAAAAAAAAATTTTTAATTATGGGCTCTGCACATAATATCTATGAAATTAAGCAAAAGGAAAAGCAGGGTATTGAAATATTATTTTTATCTCCATTATTCAAAACCAAAAATTATAAAAATGCACTAGGTGTTGTAAAATTTAATTTTTTATCTAAGTTAAGTAAAAAAAAGATCATTGCACTTGGTGGTATAAATAAAAAAAATATCAAAAAACTAAAATTAACTAACACATACGGTTTTTCTGGGATATCTTATTTTTTAAAAAAATTCAAAAATGAAAAATAAAAATATTTCACAACAAATTCAGATTTTATTTAATCAATTTAATGTAAGAAATTATGATCATGTTATTTCAAAAGGTAGTGGACTTTTAAAAAAAAATCCTGAGTACGTTATTTTATACAATCTAGTCGGATCAGCTTATCAAAATAATGGTGATTACATCAATGCAAAATCAAAATTTAAAGATGGATTAAAATTAGATAGTAATAATTTAGCTTTAATGAATAATTTGGGCTTATCACATAAGAATCTTTTGGAATATGGTTTAGCTGAAAAATTATTTCTTAAAATAATTAATACGAATAAAAATTATATTAATGCTTTTATTAATCTAGGAAATTTAAAAAGAGACTTAAATAAATTTGATGAAGCAATTAATCTTTATGAAAAAGCATTATCAATATCGGAACCAAATCCTGTGATTTTTTATTCATTGGCTCTAGCTCATCAAGGAATAGGTAATTTCGAAAAAAGTATTTATTATTCGAGCGAAGCTCTTAAAATTAATTTTAATTTTACAAGAGCAGACCATTTAATAAGTCAATCAAAAAAATATAGTGTTGATGACAAACACTATTCAAGTTTAAAAACTAAAATACAAAATTTAAAATCTGATAATCTAGAAAAAGTAGATATTTATTTTTCTCTTGCAAAAGCTGAGGAAGATATTGGAAATATAAAGGAAGCTGCAAAAAATTTAATTATTGGAAACAAATTAAAAAAACAATTATTAGAATATAATATTCAAGATGAAATTAATTTGTTGAAAGATATTAAAGAGAAATTTAGTGAAAACAAATTCAAAATTTTATCTGATAATAATGATAATAATATTATTTTTATTTTAGGTATGCCCCGTTCAGGAACATCATTGATTGAACAGATTATATCTTCCCATAACAATGTTTATGGAGGTGGAGAATTACCGATTTTACCAAATATCATTAAAAAATATTTAATTAACAATGAGAAATCACTTAAAAATGATTTTTTAAAAATAATCGATGATCAAGCCAACTTAAGAAAATTAAGAAGCAATTATGGAGATTTTATCAAAAATTTTAATTACACAGAAAAATATATTACCGATAAGGCACCTTTAAATTTTAGATGGATAGGATTTATTAATCTTTTATTTCCAAATGCAAAAATAATACATTGTACCCGTGATCCAAAAAACAACTGCTTGTCGATGTTTAAAAATTTATTTGAGGGTGGTTTAAATTTTACTTACTCTCAAGAAGATCTGGTTGAATACTATAAGAATTATCAAGAATTGATGAATTTTTGGAAATCACAATATCCAAATATTATTCTTGATATAAAATATGAAAATTTGATTAGAAATAATGAATTAGAGATAAAAAAAATTATAAAATTTTGTAATTTAGAATGGGATAAAAATTGTTTGTTTTTTCATAAAAACAAGGCACCTATTAAAACAATGAGCACATCACAAGCCAGAAAACCTATTTATAAATCTTCAGTTAACTCTTTTGACAAATTTAAAGATTATTTTAAAGTTTTAGAAAACGAGCTGTAAAAAAAAAGCCCCAACGTATAGTTGGGGCTTTAATATTTTTTCTAATACAAATTAGAATGCAAATGAAACAGCTATTTCAGTCATTTCATCTTTAGCTGAGTCTGCACTAGAGTTGTTATTGTTAGAAACTTCGTTTCTGTTTCCAGCAATTTTCATTGATCCCATAGTGTAAGCTACAGCGATACCTTCACCATCTTCAGTGATGTTAGTAGCAGAATCATTGTGATATTCTACTTCTCTTTCACCGTAAGAAATTGAAAGGTTCTCGTTTACATTCCATGCAAGACCCCAAGCATCTGTCGTTTCGTCAGTACCTGCAGGTGCTCCTTTGTGAATGTGAGACATTTGGTAACCAAAAGTAACTGGACCATATGAGTAATTAGCGAACGCAGTCATGTGTTCGTCATCACCCATATCTTGAGAAGCAGCTGTTACATCTTGTGAACCATTTTCTGCTTCACCATAACCAGCACCCCAAGCTAGACCGTCAACGCCAAACTGATCACCTGAACCAGTTAAAGCAAAGTCCCATGCACTTTGACCAGCTGCTGATGATGAACCATCAGAGTTAGCCGTACCTGAACCTCTTCTAGCAGCACCATTAAAAGTTACTCCACTAAAAGATTTGATGTAGTTAAATACACCTGTATTACCAGCTGCACCAACTAAACCACCTACTGTTGTTCCGTCTACACCATCCCAGATTTCTTCTGCAGCTGTCGGTGTTTTATCATCGATAGTTGCTAGACCTGAACCTGAACCTTGGTCAAATGCTAAAGTTCCCATGTCACCCATGTCTATTGACAATCTAGCTGATGACATACCAGCAAATTGATCTTTAACTGTTTGCATGTAAGAAACTGTCATTCCATTAACATCACCTGATGCATTGAACGCAATGTTTGTTTTCATACCAAACGGGTTACCTGTAACTTCAGTCGTATCTTCAGTAGTATATGTTAACAACGTAGCACCACTTACAGTCATTTCAGCTGCATTAGCTGAAACAGCAGCAAGAGAACCAGCTAAAGCTGTTAAACCTACTTTTTTCAAATTATTCATATTTACTCCTTTGTTTTAATTCATATATGAATATTGACAAATTATTACTAAAAGTACTTTTTTAAATAAATTTTCCTGTATTTTAGCTTTTTTTTCACTATTGTTGTATTATTACCACACTGTATAAATTCATCTTTTATTTGCTTAAATAAGCTATTATTACAGGGAAATTAAACAAATTAATTATGAAAAAGCTTTTATTTTTAATCTCTATTTCACTATTGGTGTACTCTTGTGGAATTGTAAGACCTACTGAAGGTAGTAAAGTTCCAGTAAGCGGAACAGAAAGAGTTAAAAAAAATATTGAAGAAGGCAGAGGTTTCAGAATCTCAGGTTTGGGGAAAAAAGGTGGGGATTTTTTGTTTTCATCCGCAAATCCAATGTGGAGAGCCTCAATGGATAAACTAAGTTTTGCACCCTTAAGTGTTGTTGATTACGGTGGTGGGATAATAATAACTGATTGGTTTAGTGATGGTAATAGTAACGAAGAAATAAAAATAGCCGTACGGTTTTTATCTAATGAAATTAGGTCTGATGCACTTAAAATTATAATTCACAAAAAAGTTTGTGAGTCATATAATAATTGCAAAATTAGTACTATTGAAAATTCTACTAACAATGAAATAAAATTTGCAATTTTGAAACAGGCAGCTCGAATTGAAAAACAAGATGTTGCTGAAACAAAAAAAGAAGCTGGTGATGTTAAATTACCAAAAAATTTTTAGTAGCTAAATATTAAACCATTAATGTCAGAACCATCAAGATACAATTTTAAATTAATAGAAGAAAGATGGCAATCGTATTGGTCAAAAAATAAATCATTTAAAGCTGAAATTAATTACCAAAAACCTAAATTTTATTGTTTAGAAATGTTTCCTTATCCATCAGGAAAAATTCATATGGGACATGTTAGAAATTATACTATTGGAGATGTTTTAGCTCGGTACAAAACCTTGGAAGGTTTTAATGTTTTACATCCTATGGGTTGGGATTCATTTGGTATGCCAGCCGAAAATGCTGCAAAACAAAATAATTTAAATCCAAAAAAATGGACAGAAGACAATATCAAAATTATGAAATCACAATTGAAAAAACTTGGTTTATCTATAGATTGGGATAGAGAAATTTCTACATGTTCATCAGAATATTATAAGCATCAACAAAAAATTTTTTTAGATTTATATGATAAAGGATTAGTTTATCGAAAAGAAAGTTATGTAAATTGGGATCCAGTCGACAAAACAGTTCTTGCAAATGAGCAGGTAATTGATGGAAAAGGTTGGCGGTCTGGAGCTATTGTAGAAAGAAAAAAACTTAACCAATGGTTTTTTAAAATATCTTCTTTTTCTGAAGAATTATTAAATGATCTAAATGAATTAGATGAATGGCCAGAAAAAGTTAAAACGATGCAAAAAAATTGGATTGGAAAATCATTTGGATGTGAAATTAACTTTAAAATTGAGGGTTCTAAAAAAGTTGAGTTAATTAAATGTTACACAACAAGACCAGATACCCTTTTTGGATTTTCTTTTTTGGCATTATCTGTTGATCATCCCTTATCAAAATTATACGAAAATAATAAAAAATTTATTGATTTTAAAAATGAATGTTCAAAGACTGGAACAACAGAAGAGTCAATTGCACAAGCTGAAAAAATTGGATTTAAAACTGAATTAACTGCAATAAATCCATTAGATGAAACCAATAAGGTTCCAGTATATTTTGCCAATTTTGTTTTAATGGATTATGGTTTTGGTGCTGTATTTGGATGTCCAGCCCATGACCAAAGAGATTTTGATTTTGCAAAAAAGTACAATCTAGAAATTAAAACTGTGGTTAAACCAAAAGATGAAGATGATGATTTTATTGTAGATAAAGAGGCTTATACGGGTTCTGGTTTATTAATTAATTCAAAGTTTTTAGACGGTTTTTCAGTGCCAGATGAGTCAATTCCAGAAACAATCAAAGTTTTAGAGAAAAAAAAAATTGGCAATAAAAAAACAAATTACAGATTAAAAGATTGGGGGATTTCAAGACAAAGATATTGGGGTTGTCCTATACCTATTGCTTACGATTCTAAAAATGAAATTAAAAAAATACCAATAGAAAATTTACCGGTATTGCTTCCAGAAGATATTGACATTCAAACTAATGGTAATCCACTCGACTCTCAAACTAATTGGAAAAATATATTAATAAATGGAAAAAGATATTCTCGTGAAACTGATACATTAGATACTTTTGTAGATTCCTCTTGGTATTTTCTGAGATTCTGCTCTGCAACTAAACATGATAAAATTTTTAACGAAAGTGACCTTGATTATTGGATGCCTGTCGATCAATATATTGGTGGTGTTGAGCACGCTATATTACATCTTTTGTATTCAAGATTTTTTACTCGTGCAATCAAACTGGGTAATAACAAAATTAAAATTAAAGAACCTTTTAAAGGCCTATTTACTCAAGGAATGGTTTGCCATCAAACCTACAAAGATAAAAATAATAATTGGTTAAGCCCTGATGAGGTTTTTTCTGATGATGGAGTTAACTTTTTTTTAAAAGATAATCCAAAATATTCGGTGAAAGTGGGACCATCTGAGTCTATGTCAAAATCAAAAAAAAATACGATTGATCCAGAAAAAATGATTCAAATTTATGGGGCAGATGCTGTAAGGTTATTTATTTTATCTGACAGTCCCCCTGAAAAAGATATTCAATGGTCTGAGAGTGGCATGTCGTCCTCATTTAAATTTATTCAGAAATTTTGGTTATTAAGTGATGAAGCCATAAGCTTAATAACCAAAGAAAAAAATAATTCAAAAAAAGAAATTGATGTTTTTACAAATCAATCTATTGATAAAATTAATTTTGCTTTAGAAAAATTTAGATACAATGTGATAATTGCAGTTTTTCATGAAATTTATTCATTTTTTAAAAAGCTTTTAGCAGAAGATAAAAATTATGAAAATTTTGAGGAAAATTTTAAAAAAATTTTAATTGTAATGTCACCAGTAATTCCACATATAGCATCGGAATGTTTAAATAGAATTGGAGTTAAAAACATTAACTGGCCAAAAGTTAAAAATAAATATCTTAAATCAAAAGAAAAAATAATAGTTATTCAAGTTAATGGAAAAAAAAGGAATACAATTACAATAACAGATGAAATTAAAGAAAATGAGTTAATTGAAAAAATTAAAGAAATGAAAATTGTTGAAAAATATATTACTAATAAAAAAATAATTAAATCAATTTATGTTAAGAATAAATTGATCAATATAATTGTAAAATAATGAAAAACTTTTTATTAATATTGATATTTTTACTAACCAGTTGTGGATATCAACCTCTTTATTCAAACAAAAATAACAAAGAATTTTCATTTAAAGAAATAGAATTTCTAGGTGATAAAAACATTAATAGAAGTTTAGTTTCTACAATTATCAAAAAAGACTCACAGAACTACTTATATGAAAAAATTATCTTAAAAAATGAGAAAACTATTATTGAAACAGCACGAGATTCAAAAGGTGTACCTGAGTCATATCGAATGACAATTAATTTTCAAATAACCATTATGGATCAAGAAAAAATCATTAAAGAAAAAAATTTTTCAAAAGAGTTTTTATATAAAAATTTAGACAATAAATTTGACTTATATGAATACGAAATAGATGTTCAAGAAAGCCTTATTAGAAAAATTACAGAGGAACTAATTATTTATTTAAATCTTTAAATGATACTTAAATTTTTCGAATTAGATAAAAAAAATTTAAAAGATAAAAGATATTTTTTATTTTATGGAAGCAATAAAGGATTAATTTTAGATACAATAAAAAATAAGATTGAACCTTTAGCATCAGAAAAAATTCTCAAATATGAAGAAAATGAAATTATAAAAAATACAGAAACTTTTATGGAAAATATTTCCAATAAATCTTTTTTTGAGAATGAAAAATTTGTGATAATCTCCAGAACAACTGATAAATTTTTTAAAATAATAGAGGAGATTATTGAAAAAAAAATAGAGAATGTTTCCATATTGTTGATAAGTGAGGCTTTAGATAAAAAATCTAAGTTGAGAAATTATTTTGAAAAATCAAAAGAAGCAGTTTGTGTTCCATTTTATGAAGATAATCAAAGAACTTTAAGTTTATTAGCTTCTAATTTTTTTAAAGAAAAAAAAATACCTTTGTCTCAACAAAACATCAATCTTTTAATTGAAAGAAGCAGAGGAGACAGAATAAATTTATATAATGAACTTGAAAAAATTGAGAATTTTTCAAAAAACAAAAAACAAATAAGTTTAGAAGATATTATGAAATTAACAAACTTAAGTGAAAATTATGACCTTGCAGAACTAGTTGATTATTCTTTGATTAAAAATCAAAAAAAAACGTTAAATATACTTAATGAAAATAATTTTGGAGGAGAAGACTCCATTTTGATATTAAGAATTTTTATAAGAAAATTAAAAAGATTATTAAGAATTCATTTACAAAATAGGCAGGAGCAAAATCTTGAAAAAGCTATCTCTAGCTTTAAACCCCCAATTTTTTGGAAAGAAAAAGATATAATTAAAAATCAATTGAAAATATGGAATTTAGACCAAATTAAAGAACTTTTGATAAAAGTGAACGAAATCGAACTATTAGTTAAGAAATACCCTACAAATTCGACTATTCTTGTTACTAATTTTATATTAGAGCAAGCTAATAAACCTAATATTTAGACTTTATTACATCAATTATTTTATTCAATTGGTCAATATCATGATAAAAAAAAGTGATAGTTCCTTTGTTTTTAGGATTATTTTTAATTGAGACACTCAATCCAGTTTTGTCTGAAACAGTTTGCTCTAAATTTTTAATATTAGGATCTTTTGACGACTTTATTAAACTCGATTTTTTTTTGAAAATTTTAACAAAATTTTCTGCTTGTCTAACTGATAATTTTTTTTCAATAATTTTATTAGCAACAAATAAAGCATTATCAAGACCTACTAAAATTTTAGCATGGCCCGTAGAAATTTTTTTGCTTTCTATAAGTTCCAGAACACTTAGAGGTAAGTTTAATATTCGTAATGAATTTGTTATATAACTTCTGCTTTTACCTATAAATTTTGAAACTTTTTCTTGATCATA
>ERZ802830.1396-NODE-1396-length-23056-cov-16.1287_pt1 | contig 23056 bp, 21 predicted proteins | sample MGYA00345654_ERZ802830 | MGnify/ENA primary metagenome ERZ802830 (study PRJEB30503, sample SAMEA104212375) | marine metagenome | biome: Westerlies Biome; feature: [SRF] surface water layer (ENVO:00010504) within the epipelagic zone...; material: water...
AGTGTTGCCGATCGACACTGTGTAAATTTTGATGCCATCAGCATCCAACCAGTCTGGCGATGATTGGATTTTTCGTTGTTCAAACATAAGCCGGCGGTGCCCTAAAAGTCTTACCCGAAGTATTATGACGGGAACCTTTTCTGCTCCCAGTGTATTTGGACAGGAGGCTGTAATACTCTGACAAGAGGTGTGCCTTTGCCGATGCGGAATCTTCGACCTAGTTAACAGAGATCGTTTTCGCCTAAGGCCGAGAACGTCTCCGCGACGAAATTCAATTGATCGTAGAGTCTGTCGCCGCGCAACCGCATTAAGACCTAGTTAATTTTGCTTATACCCTCGGGCTGGTGGGGTGCTTGTCTCGCGCCCACCTCGGAGTGTCGATAGCCGAAGTTTTGCTGTAACTCTTGTTCGGAACTGTCCGCCGACAATTCGCCCACTGGTAAATAGCGGCCTTGCTCCAGCGCCAGCCGCTGCCCCACTAAGCGGTCGCCGTTCCATGCGCCCTCGATGCCGCCGAGGCCGGTAGGCATAGCGCCGAGTCGGTACAGTAATTTGTCCGATGCGTTTTCTAAGATGCTGCTTTGGGCAGAAAATAGATGCAGCTCTTGCTGGCGCATAAAGGGTTTGATGCTGTTCATGACTAGGACCGTGCGTGCGGCGTCTGAGCGGTTAACGCCGGTGCCGTGCAGCAGTCGTCCTTCGAAGATCATCACGGTGCCGGCAGGGGCGCTCAGGTTGATCGCCGGTGGCATCGGTGTGGTGACGGGCTGGCCGGTGCCGGGCGCGCTCAGCAGTTTATGCGATCCGGGCACCACTAAGGTGCCGCCATTATGCGGGCCCATATCGTCGAGTATGAACATAGTGTTGCATGTGTAGGGCGCTGCCGCGTCCTGAAACGGGGCAATGCCTTGATCTTGATGGAGGGCTTGAGGCAGATTATTTTTGTTAGTTATAATCGCGATAAAAGATGACATCAAGAAGCGCTCGCCAATGCTCTCACCGATGATTCGTTCGATCACATGAGCGGCCTGTACGCCCTCGGTGCTGTGCTCTACGCACTGCAGGAATTGCTCACCCTTGTTGATAAGACAATGCACGAATTGTGTGGTGGTCAGTTGATCGCCGGGCACCGGTTCGGTGCCCATCCATGAGGCGATGCCGGCTTTGCGCTCGCCGGCGGCCTGATCGCGCACCCGCTTGCTCATACGTTGCAGTTGGGTCGAGGACAATGCCTGGTCTATCAGGCAATAGCCCCAGTCCGCTAAATCGCTGCGCAATTTGTTTATGTCTTTGCTCGGTTGGGGCAGGTTTTTGTCGCGCCAGTAGTCGGTGGCTGCCCCCTCGGTGTTGTAATACAGCTCTGGGTTGGCTAAATCTAAGCCGGGCTCGGAGCTGTCGGCGGGGACGTCGGCGGGTTTGTGGTTGTACCCGTACTGAGCGGATTGGTGGAAGTCGCGCCGCCCCAAACTGCGGTACGGTTCTTTGCTGTTCACAACGCCTTCATAGAGGTGGGATTCTTTGTCGGCGCTGACGCGGTCGATGTACTCGCGGCTGAATTCTTCTGGTATGGCCATGGCCCGTCCCCCGAGGTCGCTATAAACGCTACTGCTCCCGTGCGTCGAATATATTAACCACTTGAATCTGATCCGCGCGCAAGCCTTCGTTTAATGAGCCCGAGCGAAAGCCGGCCAGATCCAGTGTGACGAAGCGGTAGCCCAAGGCTTTAATGCGCTGTTCTATGATGTTGTGATGTTGCGCTGCGAGCCCAAACTCGGCGGGCAGCAGCTCTAAACGTGCCATGTCGTCGTGATGCCGTACTCGAAACTGGCTAAAGCCCAGCTCCGCCAAAATGTCTTCAGCGGCCTCGACCTTAGCCAGTAGTTTTTGATTGATTGCGGTGCCGTAAGGAAAGCGGCTAGATAAACAGGCGGCTTGGGGTTTGTCGGCGTTTTCGAGTCCGAGCGCGGTTGCCAGCGCGCGGATGTCAGCTTTATTGAATCCGCTTTCGACCAAGGGTGAGCGGATGTTGTGGTTCTCGGCCGCGACCAGTCCCGGGCGATGATCGCCCAGATCGTCCAGATTGGTGCCGTTAGCGATGACAGCCACGCCGCGTGCTTGTGCAATCTGCTGTAATTCTGTGTAGAGGGATGTTTTGCAGTGGAAGCAACGATTGGTCGGATTGGCACGGTAGTCAGCTTTGCTCAGTTCGTCGGTAACGATGACTTCGTGGGCGATTCCCCAGTCTTCGCTTAACCGTCTTGAAAGCTCTAAATCGGTTCGTTTGAGGCTGGCGGAACCAGAGGTCACCGCGAGCGCCTGCGTGCCCAGCACCTGCCCCGCCACGTAAGCGACTAATGAACTGTCTATGCCGCCCGAGAACGCCACAATCACTGTGTCATAGCCGGCGATGACAGCTTGCAGGTGTTGGTATTTTTGGCTCAGTTCTGGAGTCATCATTTATTCTAGGCGGTTAATGCGGTTGGCGAGGAAGCCTGCACCAAATCCATTGTCAATATTTACAACCGAAATGCCCGACGCGCAACTGGTGAGCATGCCCAATAAGGCGGCCACACCATCAAAGGCAGCGCCATAACCGACGCTGGTGGGTACCGCGATCACGGGTTTGTCTACTAGGCCACCCACCACGCTCGGCAGCGCTCCTTCCATCCCTGCCACCACAATGAGCACTTTGGCGGTACGCAATTCGTCGATCCGTGCCAGCAGTCGGTGCAGTCCAGCCACCCCGACATCGTTGATGCGCATGACCGGATTGCCATAGAACTCGGCCGTGAGCGCGGCTTCTTCGGCCACTGCTATGTCCGATGTGCCGGCGGTGACTACTGCGATGATCGAGGTCTGGGGCTCTGGTGGAGTAGCCTGCCAAGTGAGTAGTTGCGCATGGCTATGGTACTGGGCATCTGCGGGCAGATGGGCCAACGCAGCGTAGGCGTCGGCGCTTAGGCGCGTGGCCAATATATTGCTGCCTCGTGCGCGCATGTGCTCAAAGATCTCGGCGATCTGCTCTGGCGTTTTGCCCGCGGCGTAAATGACCTCGGCGCTACCTGTGCGCTGCTCGCGATGGTTGTCCACTACGGTATGACCGAGATCGCTGAAGTAATGTTCGCGAATCTGCGCTTCGGTCTCGGTAACGGATAAAGCACCGTTTTTGAACTGATCTAAAATAGTGTCGATGCTCATGGCGATATTGGTTAACGCTGCTTAAGCCTCGTTGACGATGCCCTGGCTGCGCAGACCGGCGATTTCTTCAGCGCTGAACCCGGCGTCCTCAAGCACCTGTTGGGTGTGTTGGCCTAATAATGGCGATGGGCCTTGGGGCTTCACATCGGCCGTGGCGAAGCGCATGGGTATGTTCACCGTGGTGTAGTCGCCCATTTGTGGGTGATTAATGGTTGGGAACATGCCCAGCTCCTGGGCGTGGGGGTCTTGCGGCACCTCATGCAGGCCCATTACCGGCCCCCAAATCAAGCCGGCATCATCGAAAATCTTGCCCCATTCGTCGCGGCTTTTTGCCGCCAGAGCGTTGTCGATCAGATCGATCAGCTCGGCCATATTTTTGTAGCGAGCCGATGGATCGATAAACCGCGGATCCTCTATTAATTCCTCGCAACCCAGAGATTTGATCATGCGAGGCCAATAAGCGGCGTCCGGCATCATATTAAAGACCACCCACTTGCCGTCGCCGCAGGGAAAACGATTGGCGCAGATGGCGAGCATTTGGTGTCTTGGGCGACGTCTTACCGGGGCGTGATCCATGGCGGTGACGGAATAGTCTGTGGCTTGAGTCCATACTGCTGTTTCATACAGCGACGTCTCTACCGCTTGGCCTTCGCCAGTCTTTTCCGCCATGCGCAATGCGCCAAGGATCGCGCCGACCATGGCTAAACCAGTGGTATGGTCGCCCTGAGCGGGGCGTGCCATGGGCACGACTCCATCGTCCCCCTCACGAGACGAATCATAGAGGCCAGAACGACCAAAGAAGGCCGTGACGTCATAGCCCGGACGCCAGGCGTCGGGACCACTGGTGCCGTATCCGGTTAGGGTGGCGTGCACGAGTTTGGGATTGATTTTGAATAGAGTTTCGGGCTCCAAGCCGAATTTTTGCTGCCGTGCGCTCAACAGGTTGCACATAAAAATATCGGCTTTGGCCACCAGTTTGCGCACCAAATCTGCACCTTCCGGTTGATCTAGAGCTATCGCGATGGATTGCTTGCCGCGGTTGTCCACATCGAATTGGAAATCATAATTTTTCAGATCGTCATCGAGCTCCGGGTTTTTTAATGGTCGACCCATGTCGCGCATGGGGTCGCCAGTTAAGGGCTCTATCTTAATTACGGTAGCGCCCATATCGGCCAGTATTGCAGCTGCACTGGGCGCGGCCATCCAGTTATCGATTTCCAAAACAACAACATCGTCAAGCGGTGCGGCCATCCTTCATTCCCCCAATTTCGCGGATAGGGATTACAACGAAGGCGTGACGGATACGCAAGTGTTGTGTGCTATGGCCCTTGCGTGAGGGTCGTTTGTGGCCGGGCAAGACGCTGGCTCTGAGTTTTTGCAGTCTTAATTTTGTTCGACGACTGAGCTCGATCTCGATCGCGCCGCCGTCTCGGGCACCCCTGTGTTAAGATAGGTCTTTACTTATTCAGGTTATCTGGTGCAAAAGCCGAAGCGGTTTCTGGGCTGGAGGATGGTTCTGGTCGCGTTTTCGGTGGACTTTGTAGCGGTCGGCTTTTTCTTCTATTCCTACGGTGTGTTCTTCACTGCGATTGCTAAAGAATTTGGCGATTCGGAGTTGGGTGCGATGTTGGGCTCTCATCTGGGCGCATCACTGGGTTTGACCATAACTCATGCTGTGGGGGCTATTGCGGCACCCTTAGTTGGCCGCGCGTTAGATCGTTTTCCACTGCGGCGCGTCATTGCTGCTGGGGCTCTAGCCATGTCCTCAGGGTTTTTGCTGCTCTCCCAAGTGCGTTCGCTGCTGGAATTTTATTTGGTCATCGGTGTCTTCATTGGTTTCGGTGCGAGCAGCATGGGTAACCTGGCTACCAGTAAGCTAGTCACTAATTGGTTTGATAAGCGGCGTGGTATGGCGCTGGGTATTGCCGCCGCCGGTGTTTCGCTGTCGGGAGTAGTGATGCCGAATGTCAGTGCGTACTTGATCGAAAGTTTTAACTGGCGCTTTGGCTTCAGCGTCTTTGGCTTGTTCACTTTATTTGCGGTTGTGCCTCTGGTTTTACGTTTGGTTATTTCGCGACCAGAAGATGTGGGTCTGCGGCCAGATGGCGCACTGCCGCGGCCTGCAGGCAGCACGGTTATTGTTGCGCCGCGCCTTGGCATGCGTGATGTGGTCAGAGAGCAGAATTTCTGGGTCATCGTGGCGGCGTTTTCGTTGCTGTTTTGCGCCATGAGCGCAACGCTCACTCATATGATCCCGCGTTTAGTCGATCTGGGTATCAGTCTTTCACAGGCGGCTATGGTCATGTCGGTTTGTGCCGGCGTTGGCGTCTTTGGCAAGCTCGGCTTTGGCTGGATTTCGGATCGACAGTCGCTGCGGCGTGTCGTGGTGTTGGTCATTATTCTGCAATTCATTGGTCAGTTTTTGATGTTTACCAACGATGGGCTCACTTTTTTTACTCTAGGCGCTGCTATCTTTGGTCTTGGCGTGGGCGGTGTGGTGCCGATGCAGGGTGCTATTGTGGGCGCAACCTTTGGTCGCGAGCGTTTTGGTGCGGTCCTAGGGTTGATGCGGCCAGCTATGTTTCCGATTCAAATTATCGGAGTGCCGTTTGCGGGTTGGGTATACGATACTTATGACTCTTACGACCCGGCGTTTAAGGTGTTTTTGTGTCTTTATCTGGGCGCTGCGCTTGCGATCTCGTTTTATCGCGCGCCACCGAGGGCTGCTCTAGCTTAGTTGAAATTTGTCTTCAATAAATCGAGCTGCAGGGTACCGCTGAATTGGCAGCGTAAATTTAAGGCTTCGCTTAATACTTGTTCTGCGATGTAAGGCTCAAAGCTGCTGCGGTTAAACGGTGCAATGTCGTTAAACTCTAGTTCGATGGAATACCCCTGATTTACCGGCAATACCGTGATCGAGCTTTGCGGTAGGACTTCCTGTAACTCTTCGAGTAATGCACTCTTACTGTCGCGGCTGGGGATTACACCTCGCGCTAGGTATCTTAGTGTGCAACCGGTTTTAGCCACGCCTGCCTCGTCTGTCTGGGCTTAAGGCTGCGCAGTGTGCCTTGGGATTGCTGCAGTGAAAAGAAAAAGCCGCATAATATTCGTCTGGTCTGTAAATTGGGGAAGCGTGATGTGGCGTCGTTTTATTCTTGCTGCCGGGTTGCTGGTCGGCTGCACTGTGCAGGCTCAAGCAACGGATCTTGTAACGGTAACCCGATTAGCTGACGGTCCGATTATTCACCCGCAACTTGACCCAAGTATTGGCGTAAACATTCAAGGGCCGTCTGTGATTCGAGTGCCGGCGTGGTTGGAAAATCCTTTGGGTAAATACTACCTGTACTTTGCCGATCACAAGGGCCGCTACATTCGATTGGCCTATGCCGATGCGGTTACCGGACCATGGAAAATTCACGTACCGGGTACGCTGCGCATAGAGGATTCGTACTTTCTTACTTCGCAGCCCGAGGTAAGCGCCGAGCAACGAGGACAGTATGTGGCTTACTTTGCTGGCACTGGCGAGCAGTTTCCTCATGACCGAATGATTGACCTCACAGTGCCGCATATTGCCTCGCCGGACGTGCATGTGGACGACGCGAATCAACGCATTGTCATGTACTACCATGGTTTAGACGCGCTGGCCTCTCAGGTGTCACGAGTTGCCGTATCTAGTGACGGCATTAACTTTGCGGCGCGGCCAGAAATACTGGGCCGTACTTACTGGCGCGGCTTTGATTGGCAAGGACAGCGTTATGGTTTGGCGATGCCTGGCCAGTTCTATCGCTCCGAAGACCCGTTCAGTGGCTTTGTTAAGGGGCCGCTGTTGTTCAACCCGAAAATGCGCCATTGCGCGGTCATGCTGCGGAACAATGAGTTGTGGGTGTTCTGGACTCAGGCGGGTGATGCGCCTGAGCACATTAAGTTGAGCACGCTGCAACTGTCGGGCGATTGGATGGATTGGCAGCAGGTGGATCATGGCGAGGTGCTGCGCCCGGAAAAATCTTGGGAAGGCGCGGATGCGCCGGTGGTGGCGTCCATGCGCAGTACCGCTTATGGGGTCGTTAATGAATTGCGTGACCCAGCGATATTGCTTGATGACGGAAAGATTTACCTGTTCTATGCGGTGGCTGGAGAGTCCGGCATCGCGGTGGCTGAACTTACGCTGGGTTCTCCGTAACCAAGGTGGGTGGCTTGGCAAACCAAAAGCAGAGGCTGCCTGCCAAGGAACACAGCGCCATGATGGTAAAGGCCAACTCATAGTTACCGTATAGGTCATACAACACGCCGCATACAATCGGCCCAATTGTCATGCCGATCATAACGATAAGAGATGAAATACCCATGATGGTGCCAAACGACTTAGGGCCAAAATAGTCCGCGCGCAGAGCAACCATCAATGGCCCGCGAATGCCCCAAGCAAAGCCGTGGAATAACGCAAAACCGAGTATCCAAATTGAGCTGGTGGCGTAAGTGACCATAAGCAAGCCTATGCAGTGGCCCGCCATGCACAATACGCAAATAAAGCTTTTCTCGTAGCGATCGCCGAGGATACCGCCGAGTAATAAACCGCCCATTTGTATGCCCGTCATCAGTGCGAAAGCGAGTCCGGCCTGCACGGGTGTATAACCCAAGCCATTGGTCAGGTGTGGAATTAGGTGAGCGAGCATAGATGACACCGTCAGTAGCGACAGGCCGTGGCCGATTGAAATCAGCCAAAACGACGGTTCTCGCACCGCTTGCCGCCAAGAAAGGCTAATTTGTGGTGCGAACCCAGCCTTATTCGTGCCAGCCTCCTCGGTTTTGTGGTCGCTAACGATGCCGTCGGGGACCTCGCCATAGTCCTCGGGTCGGTGGCGAATTAACACCACCATCGGTAGTCCCATAGCCAGCACTGCGATTCCGGAATACAGCGCCATGGTACGCCAACCGAAAAACTCTAGGCCCAGTACGACTAATGGCACGCAAAGACCGCCGATAGAGAAACCGAACTGTGACCAGGCAATAGCCTTAGCCCGGTGTTGGTCGAACCAACTGACAATGGCTACCATGAGGGTTGCAAAGCCGCCGAGGCTGGAGCCCAGAGCAATAAGAATGAAGGCGACAAAATAGCTGGCGATACTTTGCACTTGGCTGAATACAAAGAAACCAATGCCAAAGATTATGGTGCCAATGATGAGGATTAAGCGTGGGCCATAACGGTCTACGAGCCAGCCTTGTAAGGGGCCGAGCAAGCCGCTCTCGAGTCGGGTCAGAGCATACGCGAGCGACAGTATCGACATGCTCCAGCCGAATTCTTCTTGTAGATGTAAGGTATACGCACCGTAGGAGTGCATCCAGGTCATAGCGGCCAGCCACTGGACGCCAGCGCAAGCCAGAACGATCCACCAACCGTAGAATATCCTGCCATTGGGACGAAACAGGGTGTTCATCTTTGGTTTAAGTGTCGATAGTTTCTGCAGCATTGAAGCATCATACGTTATGCGTTGCAGCGCTGTTATAGTGGGGCGCGATTTTGCTCTAACGTACCGAAAAAAATGAACGACCCGTCGGCTAGAAGCTTTAACAGCGTTCGTCAGGCACTGGTATTGTCCGGTGGCGGGGCGCGGGCGGCTTATCAGGTTGGGTGCTTGCGACATATTGCGAAGGCCATTCCAGAATATCGGCCAAGAATTCTTACGGGTGTGTCTGCCGGTGCGATCAATGCTGTGCATTTGGCGGCCTACCGGGGAGATTGGTCGGATGCGGTAGAGCGACTGCGGACGCTGTGGTTGGGTTTAGAGACCAATAAGGTCTATCACACGGATTTCCGACATGTGTCGTTGCGGGTTCTGCATTGGGGTCTGCGTCTGCTCAGCGGCGGTCGTCTGGGACGTGGCGATGTGCGGGGTATGGTCGACACGTCGCCTTTAGAACAATTTTTACGTGCCCATTTGATCGAAAAAGATGGTCGCGTTGTTGGGATTGACGAGAATCTGCAAGAAGCGGTTATTGATGCGGTGGCGATCATTACCACCAACTACGCCAGTGGCCTCTCCGAGGCCTGGGTGCAAAGTGTTAACGAAGACTTGTGGCAGAAAGGCCAATTAACCAGCAAGCCTGCCGAACTCACGGTTCCGCATGTGCTCGCGTCAGCGGCGCTGCCGATGTTTTTTCCTGCCATCTCGCTAGACGGTCAATGGCACGGTGACGGCGGTATGCGTCTGAGTGCGCCGTTGTCGCCGGCCATGCACTTGGGCGCCGAGCGGATTTTAGCCGTATCACCGCGCGCCGCCGATGCAGCAGCTGCCCAATCGGGCAATGAGCCGTACCCGTCGCCGGCCCAGATCGCCGGTGTTTTATTAAATTCGATATTCCTTGATCTTTTGGATTTTGATGCCTTACAAATGCAGCGAATTAATGATTTGTTAGAGCAAATACCGTCTGCTCAGTGGGACGGTTTTAGGCCAGTTGAGGTCTTGGTGCTGCGTCCCAAAGAGGATTTAGGGGCACTGGCGCGGGCTCACGAATTAGAACTGCCAAAGGCGTTTCGTTTTTTCGGTCAAGGTCTTGGGAACAAGCGTGAACCCAGCGCTGATGCTTTAAGTATGGTAATGTTCGAGCGCGAATATTTAAGCTTATTAATGACGTTAGGCGAACAAGATACGGCGGCACGTAGCGACGAAATACGTCGTTTTTTGCTGGCGCAACCCAAGGGGGATTAATAAGGAACCCCGCCTCGGGATCTATGTCTTATATTTCCGGGCCTAACGCGTATACAACCCGTTACCTAGGCAGATACTCTACGCTTGTTTTAGATTTCGGGGACGGCTTGTAACAGTTTGGAATACCCGTATATGGCGCTAATACGCAACCATATAATTTATAAGTGAGGGCTTCTGCCCATTTGTTTGGGCAGGAGTTCTCTTAGTTCAAGAACGAAAGAACATGAAAAAACCGCAGGTTTTAGAGTTGATACTTAATGTGGCAAAAGAGCTGCTTGAATCTAAGGTTGTAATGAATGATGAAGAAATGGAGGTCGCAAATAAAATTAATAGTTTGGGTGAGAAAGGGATAATGTCTTTAAATGAGCAGGAGACTGAGCATGCCATTAGCATTCTTTTTCTTAGCGAAAAATTCGCGACAGGAAGAATCGATGTCTGTATAGACTTTCTGCAAGAAAATAAGCGAGCGGAATAATTTTCACCACTATCCACAGATTTCATTTATGGCGAAGATAAAAAATAAAGTAATGACTGACGCTACGGCGATCTACAATTATGTGCCGATCAATGACCGCATAGCGTCATCCGGCCAACCTCAGCGCGAGCAGTTTCAGGCGATAAAAGGTGCCGGGTTTGATGTGGTCATTAATCTTGCGTTGGCCAGCTCAGAAGGCGCTGTTATTGATGAGGATGCGGCGGTAACGGAGCTGGGCATGACGTATCTGCATATTCCGGTGGATTTCGCCAATCCAACCGTGGCTGATATACAGGCGTTTTTTGCGCTTATGCGTGGATTACGCGCGCGCAAAGTTTGGGTGCATTGCCAGGTGAACGCGCGGGTGTCAGCGTTTCTGTATCACTATTTGCGCTACGAGCTTGGGTTTACCGACGAAGATGCCAGCGGCCCGGTACTCAAGGCGTGGCTGCCGCAGATGGATGAGACTTGGCGTGAATTTTTGGCGCTGACAAAAGAGCAAATTGGGTGAGTGCTGTTTAGTCCAGCGTGCAATTTGCGTAATAGGTCACGGTTCCGGGCCAATCCGAAAAAACGCCGCTTACCCCTATGTCTTGGGCCAGCACGTCTAAGGCCTCCAGCATCAACCCCGGCTGGTCGCCGTATACGGCTGCGGTGGCGTTGGCGGATTCAAAGGTCCAAGTGATGATTTCCAGCCCCGACGCCTTAGCCGCTTTAGCAAAAGCGGTTGGTTCTACTTCCCCCCTTGAGTTTTGTCGTAGCAACATAGGGATAGGTGGCGCGATGATGCGTAATCCTTCGTTTTTTAGGGACTGAAGCTCCTTTAATGACGGTGGCATAATTTGTCGCTGTCGCGGCACCAGCCAAATTGTTTGCTGCGCAAATTCCGGATGTTTTTCGATCCAGTATCTGACGTCTTTGATATTAAAGGACTGGGGGTAAACCTGTTTTACCGGCACGCTGGCCCGTTGATATTCGGCGAGCATTTTATCGGCGTAGTTCTGCTGGCTAAAGCCGTTGAACGGCATTGTGACTTGTGGCTGCTTTAGTTCTGGCGTAAATGCGGCACCTAAGTCGCGGATCAGTTCGATGCTGTCGCGATGGCTCATCACAGTGCCGCACTGACTGGGTTGCGCAATGACCGGGCTGTTAAGCGGGGCAAGGTATTCGGTAATGCTGGTGGCTAGAGTGTTTTTGACGTTTGGGCGAGCGCACAGGGTTTTAAATTCCGCCAACGTAATATCGCTGGTACAACATTCGGCATTGGCGGGTTGGCCGTTCTGAGCTGGAATGAACGGCTGACGACACCTACTGGCCAATTCGGTTTGCAGGATATTAGTCGTGCTGGCCAAATCGCATTGGGAATGGCGACACACAAGTTCCAAATCTTTGGTAAAGGTCACGTCGCATTCGATAATGCCTGCACCCATATCGGCAGCGGCAATATAGCCTTCGCGACTGTGCTCGGCATATCCCAGCGGGGCGCCGCGATGGGCGATGGAGAACTTGGTCGGCAAGAAGGGCCCATCGGCGCAGCTCTGCAATCGCTCTTTGAGTGGGCCCGCGGGCAAGTCGGCGCTGAGTGTCAGTGCTCGGCTCGTTGGGTCGATTTCGCTTTGGGCTGCGCTGGTGAGGAGCACTAGCATGGCCAAAAGACTGAAGCGGTGGTGCATCACCGGCTTTCCCCTGTGCAGAATTAACGGTACTTCGGTACAGGCTACCATGCTGTGGGTTACAGTTTTTTGTGCTGTTTGGGCGACCGATCCGGTAGGAGACATAATGTTATGAAAACCCTAGTGCTGCAAAGCGCAGCGGCGCAAAGACCGAGATGGATGGAACGCTGCCTTCGCAGTGTTCAAAATTGGGCTGTGCAAGCGCAATACGATTATCGCTTTTTGGGCGATGAACTGTTTGAGTTCGTGCCGGATTGGTACCTCGCCAAATGCGGCGATAAGCGACCGGTGGCAACAGATTTGGCGCGGTTGGTGTGGATGCAGCGTTTGTTGCAAGACGATGTTGCGGACTGTGTTATCTGGTTAGATGCTGACGTGTTGGTGTTCGCGCCGCAGCTGCGCATTACCCCGCGCACCACCTGCCTTTTTGGCTATGAATACTGGGTGCAGCAAAAGCGTGGTAAATCAGGCTTTGAGGTACGCGGTAACGTGCACAACGCGGTGGCTGCTTTTCGCCAAGATTGCCCAATCTTGCCGTTTTTGATTGAGGTGATTCAGCGACTTATGCGGCGGGCCGATCCCGAGCACATAGCGCCGCAGATGATGGGGCCGAAGCTCTTAAGCCATCTACACAATCTTGTGGATTTTGAACTGAATCGGGCAGTCGGCGCAGTGTCGCCTGAACTACTTACCGAATTGGCCGATCGGCCGGGGGATGCAATGAAATTATGGTCGACGCGCGTACGCGAGCCTATGTTGGCGGCCAATCTAGCGGCCTCTACGGCTAATGAGATCGCGCCCGGACCGACCGCGGTTGAGGAGCGCCTGAATAAAGCTATTGATGCATTGTTGCTGTGTGTTGACGGTTTTGCCGGTGTCGAGTCATTGATCAAGTCTTGAACAACGGGTGCAGCTTCCATAGGGTTAGGCCTAAGTTTTCACTTACCACAGGAGCTCTCTATGTCTAACCCGGCACTGGAAAATGCGATGACCACGTTGAATGCGCAAATTGGTCAGTCCTCCGAACCCACCGACTGGTTTGAAATTACTCAAGATCGGGTCAATGGGTTTGCCGATGCAACGCTTGATCAGCAATGGATCCACACTGACCCCGAGCGCGCAAAAGCTGGTCCGTTTGGCGGTCCCATTGCCCATGGTCAGTTGACGATGTCGCTGATGAGTTTTTTGCCGGGCGGCGAAGGGGTGGGTTTACCGGTACTCGACGGTATGAAGATGGGCATCAACTACGGTTGGAATAAAGTACGGTTTATGTCGCCGGTGCAGGTAGGCGCCAAAATTCGGACCCGTGGCAAGCTGGTTAGCATTGAAGAGAAAGGCGGTATGCTGGAAGTCATCAACGAAATGACGGTAGAAATTGACGGTACTGAAAAACCAGCGTGCGTCGCGGAAAGCGTTTTACGCATCGTATTCTAGAGAGTCTGCGCAGCTGAGGGCGTTATGGATATAGGGCTATGTGTTGCGTCTCACATTAACGATGTGGGCTATGTGGTTCGAGCAGAAGAGCTGGGTTACAGCCATGCTTGGATGGCGGACTCGCAGATGCTTTGGTCCGATTGCTTCGCCACCCTTGCTTTGGTGGCGGATCGAACGTCGCGTATTAATATTGGTACGGGTGTGGCGATCTCTGGCACTCGGCCAGCGCCGGTAAATGCGGCGGGCATTGCCACTATCAATGCGCTGGCGCCCGGGCGAACATTTTTTGGCGTTGGTGCGGGTAACACTGCGATGCGCGTCATGGGTCTGCCGCCGCAGCGTATTGCAGAATTCGAAACTTATCTGCAGACCCTCGCACCGTTACTCAAAGGCGAAGAAGCTTGGTACCGCCATGGGGACGAGAGTTTGCCAATTCGACACATCATGCCGGACAAGGGTTTTGCTAACTTTGACGATGAGATTCCATTGTATGTGTCGGGTTTTGGACCTAAATCCTTAGCACTGGCCGGCCGCTATGGCCATGGCGCGGTGCTGGGCGCAGCTAATCCCAGTGCAATGCTTGGCTCTTGGCATATGTTGGCTGAGGGCGCACGTGCGGTTGGACGTGAGCTGCGCTCGCCCGATAATCCAAGCGGTGAATCTTTCTACACCACGGCATTGACGACCATGGTGGTGCTAGAGCCGGAGGAAGCCGTGGATTCGCCCCGGGTTAAAGCTCAATGTGGTGCCATGGCAATGGCATCTGTGCACTACGCCTACGATCAGTTTCGCAATTTCGGCCACCAGCCGCCGCATTTCACTCACGGCATCTGGGAAGATTACACCGCGCTGATGGAGAGCTATCCGCCGGAACGACGACACCAGCGCATTCACGCTGGGCATAATTGCTGGGTGGTCGAAGAAGAAGAGCGCTTTTTAACGCCTGAAGTTCTTGCTGCCGCCAGTATGATTGGCACGCGCGATGAGTTGCTCGATCAGCTCCAGCAGTTGGCGGATGCAGGATTGGATCAGGTAATGATTTTGCCGAATTTTGACACCCGCTTTGACGTCCTCGAGCAGGTCGGTTCACAGATCATTGGAAATTTATAATTGCGGTTCATCGACTGTGGTTTTGATGCAGAATAGGCGCCCGCTGGGTGCCTCTAGTTTGACGGCCTGCGGAAAAATTTCATCGCCAAGGTAACCGTCGGAAAACATGTTTACTTATTTAAATCCTGATGTGCGCAAACGTCTCATAGCGGACGGTAAATTGGTGCGTGTGAATTCCGAAGGCCAGCTGATTGATGTGGCCACCCCTGAATCACCGGGTGAATTGGCGATAAATCTATTAGGGCCGATTCCTTTGCCGATGAATTTGCCTGGCGTGCAAACCACAGTGCAATGGTATGCGGCTGTGCGCAGTACCGAACTTAAACAAGTGGAAGCCTTAGCCGCAGATCTGAGTGCTCGCGGCGGGCAGCACTTATTCTCGCATCTGGTATCACCGCTGGCTGTTAACAGCGTGTTAGTGGTCGGTGAGCCGAGCGTTAATCCGCTGGTGCGGGTGCATTCAAATTGTTTAACGGGTGATGTGTTTGGCTCTGAGCGTTGTGAATGCGGTCCACAACTCAGTTCGGCTATCGCTCGGATCAGTGAAGACCCAGCCGGCGGGTATTTGGTGTATATGGCGGGCCATGAGGGTCGCGGTATTGGCCTTTGGGCTAAAGCGGCAACCTATCTGCTGCAAGATGCTGGAGAGGATACCTACCAAGCGAATCGCTCATTGGGTTTGCCGGATGACTCTCGCGATTTCACCGACGCCGGAATTTTACTCAAGTATTTCATTGGCGCGGCACCGTTTCGCCTACTCACTAATAACCCGAAAAAAATAAACGATCTTGCGGAACTTGGCCTCACCGAGGTCAAAGCGGTAAAGCATGTTATCGGGGTCAGCGATTGGAATAAACGTTATCTGAATGCTAAGCGCGATTGGGGGCATAAGCTCAGCGACGAAGACATCGAATGATGAGGCCGAGGGTACTGATCTTGTGCCTGCTGTGCGCGGCGCAATACGCATTAGCTGACAGCGCCCAATTGAAGATAAATCAAATTCAATTTGTGGGGAGTCATAACAGTTATAAACAGGCGATGTCGCCGCTAATCTATAAAGCCTTGCATCTATTAGATGCTGAAGTCGCCGAGAGCCTCGAATACTGGCATGAGCCCTTGGCCGAGCAATTGGACTTTGGCCTGCGTAAGCTCGAAATCGATCTTTTTTACGACGCGCGGGATCAATCCTTTCCGGTGGGTCACGCTCAAATAATCGACATGAATAGCCACTGCGACACCCTGCTGGTGTGTCTGCAAGACGTGCGCGTATGGTCGGAACAGAATCCGCGGCATGCGCCTATTTGGATCAGCTTTAATTTAAAAGATCAGGCTATTCCCGGTTTGCCCGACCCTGAGTTGTTTACCCCCGAGGCACTGAACCTACTCGATGAGCAACTACGCGGAGCACTGACAACCCAATTAATCCAGCCTGCAGATGTGCAGGGGCTGAATTGGCCGACGTTGGCAGAGGCCCGGGGTAAGGTGCTGTTGATTCTTGATGAGGGCGGTGCCAAGCGTGATTGGTATTATAACAATTGGCAAACCCGGCCCATGTTTACTAACGCGCCAGAGGGTCATCCAGCAGCCGGGGTGATGATTATCAACGACCCCATAGAAGACTTTGCGCGTATTCAACGTTTGGTGAAAGCCGGCTACTTAGTGCGTACCCGCGCTGACGCCGGCACGCTTGAGGCGCGAAGAAACGACACTCTGCGCCGCGACCGGGCGTTTGCTAGCGGCGCCCAAGCCATCAGCACCGACTATTACCGAGCAGCGACGCATTTTGGTAATGACTATCGCGTTGCCATCGATGGCGGCGTCCGCTGTAATCCTGTTCTGCTGCCGCAGCCCTGCGTGGTGGCGGAATAGTCGGGTGCTCCTTGATTTCGGCGCGGTTGGCAGTCTATGAATAATGAGATACATTAAATTTTTCGATAAAAAGCTGAGGGCGGCTTAGTGAAAAAATTAGTCGCAGCGTCGATAGGGCTGGCTGTTCTGGGCACTTGCGCCTATGTTGCGATGACGAATCTGCGTTCGGGCCAAGATTTTTTGTTGGAGCAGGCGATAGAGGCCCAAGTTGCCGGCATGCTGAAGCCTTATGACTTCGTCGGCTTGGAAGTTATGGTCTGTGGCAGTTCATCGCCGCTGCCTGATCCGACGAGGGCCCAAGCGTGCATTATGGTGCGTGCCGGTGACCAGATGTTTGTCATTGATTCTGGATCGGGCTCCAACACCGTAATGCTGGCAAACGGTGCGCCCTATCAATTGATCCGTGGCCTGCTGCTTACACATTTTCATTCCGACCACATTTCTGGGATTGGCGACATGAATCTGGCGTCTTGGGTTGCTGGGCGGCCCGAGCCGATGCTGGTGATTGGACCGCAAGGCGTCGAGGAGGTGGTGGCAGGCTATAATATGGCGTTCGCGCTCGATCGCAGTTACCGCACATTGCACCATGGCGAGGATCTAATGCCCGCTGCCCTCGGGGTTATCGCGGCGCGGACTATTGAACCTGGAGTGATCCATAACGAAGGTGGGTTAACGATCACCGCGTTTGAAGTTGACCACTCGCCCATAAAACCAGCATTTGGCTATCGCTTCGATTATATGGGCCGCTCAGTGGTGGTGAGTGGTGACACCATCGTGACCAAGGGTCTCGAGCAAGCAGCCATGAATGTGGATTTATTACTAACGGACGCCTTATCGCACAAGCTCATTCATAGTTTGGCGAAGGCGGCGGCCGCAGCGGGTGCCGATAAGCGCGCTCAAGTGCTGCGCGACGTGCTCGACTATCACGTGGACACGCGCAATCTTGACGGTATGGCGCAACGCTCAAATATTCGGCAAGTTGCGCTCTATCATTTGGTGCCGCCGACCCGTAACGATCTGATGGAAAAGATTTTTACCCGCGACATTGAAACCGATGTGGTAATGACCCATGACGGCATGCGTTTTTGGTTGCCGGCAGACAGCACCGAAATTCAAATCGACTAGTTTTTTGCCGGGTATCCGCAGTCTCGCGAGCAGATCGCGCGGCTGAAGCTTTAGCGCACCCGCAAGCGTCGTTTGCGGTAAAGGCCAAACGCTAACAGCGCTATAACAACGCAGAATAGGGCGATCAGATAGCCGCCAAAGCGGTCCCGCACCAGACCCGCAAACATCACTTGTTGTGGATCAAAGTCCTCTGCCACTGGCAGCACGCCATGTTCGACAACGAATTGCTCGTACAAGGATTGCATGCGCGCGAAGCGTTGGGGCTGCTGTTCCTTGAGGTCTTCAGTTTCGCCAGGATCGATGGCGATATTATAAAGATGCCATATGCCGTCGCCTATGGGTGGGCGGTTATATACGATCTTATGGTCGCCCAGAAACAAAGCTCGGTGGCCGTTCAGTTCATAGCCTACGGCGTCGTCGTCCCCGTAGATACGCTGGGCCCGACCTTGCAAAAGCGGCACTACACTGCGCCCCACGATCGGCTCTACTGCTCTGCCGTTGTAACGGCCTGCCGGGTTTGCGGTGCCCGTCAACTGTAAAATGGTGGGAACGATGTCGGTAGCGTAACTGAAAGCATCGATAATGCTGTTGGGGGCAGATAGGGTCAGCGGTTCACCAGCGATTATAAGTGGGACCCGCAAACCGCCTTCGCCAACATAAAATTTGTAATAGCCGAGGGGTGACGCAGCGGCGCTCGCAAAGTTCGGGCCTATGGTGCCGTAGCTGCCTTTCAATCCTAGGGTTTCATAGTCATCGTTATAGTCCATCAGGCTCAGCATAAGGTTATTCATCGCAACAGGCTCCACGCCTGCACCGCTGCCCTCGCTGCCATTGTCGGACGCGAAAATAAAAATGGTGTTGTTATAACGGCCAGTGTCTTTTAAGTGCTGGATTAACCGGCCAATGTGAAAGTCCATGGCCTCTACCATCGCCGCATAGACCGCCATGCGCTTGGCTTGGTAACGCTTGGTCTTCGGCTCAAGGTTTTGCCACGATTCGGTGCTGGCCATGGGTTCCATTGCGCTATTTTCAGGCACCAGTCCCAATGCTTGTGCGGCTTTATGTCGCCTGCTGCGCAGCACTTCCCAGCCCTCGTCATATTTACCGTCGTAGCGGTCGATAAATGACTGGGGTGCCTGTACTGGAATGTGGACTGCTTGAAAGGGCAGGTAGGCAAAAAATGGCGCCTTGGAGTCCGAGTTGCTGTCGATAAACTCTATAATTTTGTCGACCAGGAAGCGCGATGAATAGAAATCGTCTGGCAACTCAAAACGCTCGCCGTCCGCGAACCAATTTGCCTGTTCGTATATTGGTAGATAGGGCTTTTGTTCCCAGTTGTCTGCGCCGGAGTCTGCCAATGCGACGGTGCGCTCATAGCCCCGTGCGCTAGGAAGCAACTTGGGGCTGTGTCCGAGATGCCATTTGCCGGCCATGTAGGTGTGATAGCCGGCGTCGCGCAGTAACGTGGCCACGGTTACGGTATTGGTGCTCAACGTTCCTTGGTATGCCGGTGAGTCGAGAAATTCATCGGGAATCATTTCAATGATGTTGCCCACGCCAGCGCGATGATTGTTGACTCCGGTCATCAGCATGGCCCGAGTCGGTGCGCAGTTCGCGGCGACATGGAAATTGCTGAATTGAACGCCTTGGCGCGCCAGCGTACTAAGGTTTGGAGTGTTGATTTCGCTGCCGTAGCTGGCCAGATCGCTGAACCCCAGATCATCGGCCAATAACAAAACGATGTTTGGCGGAGGTTTAACGGTTGCTATGGGTGCCGCTGAGGCAGCATTAATCAGGGGAATGCTGAGAGCTGCGGCGATGCAAATGAGCAGATACGAAAAGGTTTTTCGCAACTTGGCTATCCTTACTGCTTGGTTTTAAGTATCTGTGGCCGCGCGGCCCCGTTCTGCATGTTGCCAGACCCGTATAAAATTGCCGCCCCAAATTTTTTCGATGTCGGCATCACTGTAGCCTCGATGTACGAGACCTAGGGTAACATTTAGTGCGTCGCTGGCGTCTTGGTAGCCGTCGATACCACTGCCATGGTTAAAGTCAGTGCCAATGCCAACGTGGTCAACACCGATGCGTTTTGCGACATAGTCTAGATGATCGAGCATAGTGTCTAAGTCAATCGGCCCCAATAAGCCGCGTACTGCGGTCAAAAATTCGGTTTTAATCGCTGCGTCTTTAATCTCCCAATATAGCTCGAAAGGGTAGAGGTAGTCTTCATCGATGCCGGCGTTGCGGCGCACACTGCGAATTGCTGCGTCCAATTTCGGATCTGACGAATCAAACAGATAACCAGCGAAGGGCGCGATATGCACTACGCCACCTGTGGCTGCGATGGCATCAAGTTCCTCATCAGACAAATTTCGACTGACGTTGGTCAGTGCCCGCGCGTTGGAGTGGCTGGCGATTACCGGCGTTGTTGATACTGTCATAGCCTGCAGAGCCGCCTGCTTAGACAGTTGCGAGATGTCGACAATGCCGCCTAGGGCATTGATTCTACGAATTGCGCCGCGCCCGAGATCTGAGAGACCGCCGTGTTCTGCGGTAGCTTCGCGGGTGCCAAGTGCCGCGTTGAATAGGGGCCGAGATGAATCGGCAAATGCGTTGTGGCCCATGTGCGTCAGGGCAAAAACTCGCACGCCTGCTGCGAAGAAGTCGTCAATGGCATTGACCTTCCTGCCCAGAATTAAGGCATTTTGTAGGCCTAAAATAACCGCACGCTGGCCGGCCCTATGTGCTTCAAGCAGCATGTCGGTGGTGGTCGCCAAGGTGACTTGATTGGCTGGATCTGCGGCTAAGTCGACTATGGCGCTGAGCTCGCTTTCGGCAATAGCGCGGGCCTCAACATAGCCTGCCGCCGTGCGAGGCTTTGGTCCTACCGCAGCTGCCATTACCACAGCGTCGAGACCACCCGCGCGCATTTTTTCTGGAGCGACTTTTGAAAGGCCGTCAGGGCCAACATAACTCGACGGTTGTCCAGGAATCTCAATATCTGCATGGGCGTCTATGGCCACAATACGTTCATGCAACGCCTTGGCTCGAGTTAATGCGTCAGGGCTTTCATCGGTCCAACCCAAAGAGCATATGAGAAGGGTTGTTATTGTGCATAGGGTCTTGTTCATAAATTGTCTCGTTTGCAGAATATAACTGTAACAACCACGGATGCATCTGCCTATATAGGTAACGTTTAGCTTTAGCCGAACGACGGCGTAGCGGCACCGACGGTGCTTGTGAATTCATCTAGGGATTTACGTTTGATGTCCGGCACCCTGCAGTCTGCCGCTGGATAACCGACGACGAGCAATAGGAATGCTTTTTCGGTGTCTGGTCGCTGAAAAATGTCGTTCATGAATTTCATAGGGCTGGGTGTATGGGTCAGGGTAGCCAAGCCAGATTGATGCAGAGCGCTAATTAACAATCCGCAGGCTAAGCCGGTCGATTCGGCGGGGTAGAAATGCTTGTGCTTATTGCCGGCAGAATCAAAGTGAAACTTTTGCTGAAACACACCAATTAATACCGGTGCGATTTCTAAAAAGGGCTTGTCCGCAGTTGTGCCCAGAGGTGTCAAGGCTCGGAGCCAATCATCGCTGGCACGGTGGTTGTAGAAGTTGCGCTCTTCCTCCTCGGCCAGTCTCCGTAAACTAAGTTTCACCTCAGGGTCGGTAGTTACTGCAAAATGCCAAGGCTGTAGATTTGCACCACTGGGTGCCGTGCCTGCGGCGAGCAGCGCGTTGCGAATAACCTGTTCTGGTACCGGTTGGTTGCTGAAGTGGCGTACGCTGCGGCGCGTGCGCATGGAGTTGTAGAACTGAGCGCTGGTGTCGATCATATCGGCCTCGCTCGGTACTCGGTGGGACAAACGGATATCTTGGATAGGCATAGATCGGCGCTGTTGCGTGGACGGAATCCTAGACACTAGCGGAAATCCAGGTCGTAAGGCCAGATGTGAGTGATTTTCGCCGGTCAACGCGTTGTTGCAGCTCATTCTTTTTGCAGCTATTCATAGATAAATAGGTTTGTGACTGTGAAGGAGAAAGGCACTACATTTACCAGCCTTTTTTTTGGAAAGCCTTATGGATCCTCGGACGCAGCAAATGCTCTCGGCGCCGCCGTTACCATTGTTAGTTGGGATGGCTGCGCCTAGTACTGTGGCATTTTTTATTCAGGGCAGCGTTAGTCTTGCCGAGGTATGGTTTATCGGGCAACTTGGCGAAATTTCGCTCGCTGCAATTGCGCTGGCGTTTCCGTTGCTGATGCTCACCCAAACTCTATCGGGGGGTGCGATGGGTGGCGCGGTGGCGGCAGCGATTGCGCGCGCTTTGGGCGCTGGCGATATTGTTAGAGCCGAGCGATTGGTTTGGCATGCGCTGGCCTTAGCCGTTATGGGCGGCGTTGGTTTGTTGGTAATCTTTCTGCTGGGTGGTCGGGCATTTTTACAATTCCTCGGCGGGGAAGATGAGGTCTTGAGGCAAGCGTATGCATACGCTGTGGTTTTATTGTCCGGTAGTGTGTTTCTCTGGCTGATCGGTACCGTCACTGCGATCTATCGCGGTATGGGAGAAATGCAGTTTCCTGCAGCGATCATGATATTCAACGCGCTGGTCCAGATCCCTTTGTCTGGATGCTTGATTCTGGGTTGGGGCGGTCTGCCTGCATTGGGCATTATCGGCGCCGCCATTTCGGCAATCGTGGCGGCGGCGCTATTGTGCCTGCCTTTATTCGTCAAGCTGTCAAAGGGCGACTTACCGGTGCGTTTGCGTTTGTCGGCGATGCGGTTCTCCAAATCAGATTTCGACGAAATTTTACGAGTGGCCCTGCCTGCGTCCTTGTCGCCGCTGCTGACTATTGCCACGGTGCTGGTGTTGACCGCTTATGTAGCCAGTTTTGGTGAGGCGGCTTTAGCTGGCTACGGTATCGGTTCGCGGGTCGAGTTTTTGATTATTCCATTGGTGTTTGGTCTGGGTGCCGCAATGACTACGGCAGTTGGGGCCAGTGTCGGTGCTGGCGAATTGGATCGAGCCGAGCGGTTAGGTGCTATCGGAGGTTTAAGTGCTGGCGTGATCGCTGGTTTGGTTGGCATTGTATTAGCTCTGTTTCCGAATGCTTGGATAGGTGTTTTTACAGACGTGCCCGCAGTGCACGCGGCCGCGCGAAGCTATATCGAAATTGTCGGTCCTTTGTTCTTTTTTCACGGGTTGGGGCTGTCTTTGTATTTCGCCTCGCAAGGAGCGAGCGCCATGTTTTGGCCCGTTTGGGCGACGGTTTTGCGGGTTTTAGTCGCGGCTCTAGGTGGCTATGTATTAGCGTTTACGTTGGATTTTGGGTTATCCGGTATCTATACGGCGGCGGCCGCGGCGATGCTGACTTATGCCGTGGTGATTGCTGCTGCAATCAAGGCAGGTGCGTGGCGCCACGCCAATAACTAGCGGCGCTGAATTTCAAAAACGCCTTTTTCTGAG
>ERZ802830.1398-NODE-1398-length-23040-cov-9.43328_pt1 | contig 23040 bp, 22 predicted proteins | sample MGYA00345654_ERZ802830 | MGnify/ENA primary metagenome ERZ802830 (study PRJEB30503, sample SAMEA104212375) | marine metagenome | biome: Westerlies Biome; feature: [SRF] surface water layer (ENVO:00010504) within the epipelagic zone...; material: water...
AAATGAAAACTAACAGATCCCGGAGTATGACCTGGAGTATGCAGACATACCCCATCACAATGAACCAAATCTTGTTCATCCTCAATCTTAAAATCAGGAGGAGGGGTGGTTTTAAATTCTATATTGAAATAGCTGCATTGCATTTCAAGGCTATCCCATAGGAATCGATCATCATCGTGTAAATAAATCGGCGCTCCTGTCTTTTCTTTTATATCAGCTGATGCCAGAAAGTGATCAAAATGTGCATGTGTGTGATATATGCCTTCCAACTCTATCTTCATCTCTTCTAGGGTTTGCATTATAAGCTCAGGATCACCACCAGGATCAATCAGGTAACCTTTGCCTGTCTCAGTATTGCCTAGAATGGTGCAATTGCATTGCAATGGACCAACTGGAAAGCTTTTATGAATAATTGTCATGTGATTTTAATTTTAATATGTGGCTATAATATTAGTAAGTAAATATTGTAAAAAATATATCTGTGAAATAGGGGATTTCATTGAAAAGAGTTAATTTTTATATTCTATCGCTTTTTTGTTTATTGCTGATAAGCGCATGCTCTCAATATTCTTCACAACTTGAACCCAGGGATCAAAATATAGAGAGAGTAGGAGTGCTTTATGTTTCTCATGGTGGCAATGAGGTATTCAATGAGAAAGGCATATGGGACGTAACGGTTCAGATTTTTTCCTACGATGAAAACAGCCCACTTTATAAATCCATTTTATGGAATGAAGACTTCTGGCCAAAACTTTTGAAGTATGGGAATGCACAAAAAAATCTCGGCAAATATTCATTCGAATATGAACGCATTGGTGGAAGAGATCCTTATCCAGCAGCAAAGAGAAAAGTCACAAAAGATCTCACCAAAATACTCAATCACAAAGAGGGAGACATCGGCATCGATTTTGTTGTGGATAAGATGACTTGGATCAGTCCAGAAATCAATGAAATTGCACACCCAAGAAGACTCTATAACCCGGGTGTTGAGGGCGGTTCTGTTTTGCGTTTTTGTGACAGCGACTGGAGGAGATGCAAGATGGATCGTTTCGATGTGGATGGACCTGTGGAGCGATTATTATCGATAGGCGTTGATCGCATTTTGATGATTGATCTAACCACAGCCGGTGCTCGATTTTCAAAAACATACGATAGTTATCAGATCGCTAAAGAATTGATCAGCGATCACAACAAGGCAATGAATGACAGTGTCGTCTTGGAGTGGGTGAATGATCCCCTGTCAGCAATGGATGCCTCGTATCCTCAATCCGAGTCCAAATGGACCAGATCTTCCGGCAAACCAGAATCAAATCCAGTCATTGATATTGAAAACTATCCAAATCCGGTCATTTCTGATATTCGATTGGCTGAATTTCAAACAGAGGGCATTGAGGAAAAATTTAGCGATACAGTATCCATGAAAGACACGGGGATTTTATTGGTCAATCATGGAATATTTCCTGGAAACGAAATATATGATCCTAAAATCAATGACACATTGATTCTCAACAATAATATTAGAGACACACTCTTGCAAAAGCATCCAAACTTGAAGAAAGAAAATATTTTAGGCGGATGGTTTGGCGATCTCATCGTAAATGAAGATCTAAAGGGTCGCAGTAAGCTTGAGAGATCAAGAGAGATGAGAGGAGAGAATCTAGGATACATTCGACTCCTTGATCAAACGATTGGTCCGCAAGATGAGATGGGTTATCGCTATTGGGAAGGGCTTGAGGCTTTAAAGAACAACGGGGTTAAACACATCGTCATTGCTTTCCCTCAGATTATGGAGAACTCTGTTTTGAACCTGGTTGAGGTTCCCAATCAAATGGCAAAAGAAATTGGCTATAAAGGTTGGCTGGAGTACACGCAATACGATTATGAAACGTATCCAAAAGTGGGACATCCATTTGCAGATTACTGGGGCATTTGGGTCAATACTTCTTGCAAGAGTCTTGAAGATCCGAAGGTAAAGCAGGACTGCTGTTTGGAGATGGGTGGATGCAAAGGAGGCCAACCATATCCGCCGCTGAGGCAAGCCTCTCGAACTGAAAGTCTGGATGATCTCGACCCATCACTGGCTTATGATGTTTCGGCATTTGGGCATCTTGGCTATGATTCAAAAATTGGTCCTCCCAGTGAAGAACGACCTGTGCAGGATCAATATACTGGGACTTGGGCAATGTGGAAAGTGAGTGAAGATCACAAAGCAGTGGCTCAATTTCTCGCAGATAAGGTTATTGAGCATATAGAATTTAATTCAAAGGAGTCTGATAGATGAGCATCAAAATACAAAGAAGAGATTTTTTATTGGGATTTGGTTTTTTAGGACTGATGCAAACCAATCAATTAAAAGCAATGGTCAGTGGTTCAGTGCCAAACAATATCCCCGATCTCAGTTTGCCATTGAACAATGTATTGAGCTTACTTAGGATGCGAGCATCCTTGGGCAATGTCGATCAAACCCCATGGCATTATAACGGCACTTTGTATGCTCAAAAGAACTCGGATCAGCCCATACCAATGATAAGAATTGAGGGGATGGAAAGTTATCGGGTCATTGTCCTTGAGGATGGGACCTATGAAATTATTGGCAATATGCTTACTTTCTTTAGGGATCTCGAAACAGGTGAATACATTGATGAATTTAAGAACCCCATAACGGGTGAAATCAACAAAATTAAACCCAATACCAGAAGAGCAAGCATTGGCAGAGGAATGAATGTGTCTTCCATGGGAGTCAGGCCCACCCCTTTTATTGATCGGATGCCCGATAAACCACTGTTGATCGATTGGAATTTCGGTCCGGAAACGGTTTGGATGCAAGATCAAACATCCTATCCCCCGGGCTTAAAGGAGCCACGATTGCAAAGAATGACTATGTTTGCTCCACTCAGTGAGTTTACGAATCCAGATGTATTGTCTCTTTCAAGCTCATTTACTGCCACAGTGCTCATGCCATGGCTACCATGGATGAATATGGATGATTATGAAGGCCACACGCTATGGCATGCATCTGGAGTGAAGCTGAAGTCAATTGAAGAGCTCCCTGCTGATTATTATAAAAGAATGATGAACGGCTATAGTCAGTATTCAGGATTTAATCTTGAAGAAGACACGGGTCCGGTCATCTATGAATAATCATCATTCACCTGAGAATATGCAATTGCCTCAGTTAAACCCCAGGGTATGGCTGAGATTTTGTTGATTCCTGTTTGTCTCAGGATATTGGAATATATATAAGCCGAATGATGAATTAACTCAGCACGGTCTGTTGGTATCTTAAAGAAAGCTTTTCTTTCATCTTTATCCATTTCAATGATATCCCTTCTCAGCAATTCAAACTCATCATGAGTAGCACTCATTTTTTTATATCGGCCCAGCAATCCTCTGATACCTCCACCGACACCAATGACTTTTTCGATGCCCATTTTGTTAAATTTATCAAGCCATGCATACATTTTCTTCCAGGTTTTCTTTTTAATCTTTATTTGATTTAAGCTCACGCTACCTATTGGGTATGTCGCACAGTCAATAATCTTATTTTGGTGTTTTACTAGAATATCTGTGCTTCCACCTCCCACATCGGCTAGTATGAAATTTTCTGCTGATTCCATCGATGGGTGCTTCAGTCCTCCAACCATTTGAATTTCTTCGATTCCAGAAATAATTTCTATATCGATTGAAGAGTAATCTTTTAATCGATCAATGGTTTGCTTTTTATTGCTCGCTTTTCTGAAGGCTGCAGTCGCACAGGCTCTATTGCTTTTGATTCCTTGTTCATGGATGGTTTTTTCAAAAGAACTTAAAATCTCACCTAGCTTATTTATTGTGGAGTCACTAAAAATTTTACTTTTGCTTGAATAAATATCTTTACCTAGCCTCACAGGGATTCTTTTTCGCAAAGTTTTGTCCTCATTAAGATCAGAAGTTTCCTCATCAAGAGAATAGATTCTTTGTTTTATCGAGTTGCTTCCAATATCAATTGCAGAGATTTTTTTCATTTTAGCCCAGGTATTTTGTCAGAAGCTGATATTGTTTATATGTGAGATTCTCAAATGTTTGGTCTTCAAGTGTAAAAGTGTAGTTTGCAATAGATGAAGACCATTTTCTTGGATTTAGAATCTCTTTTTCGTCGTAGTCGAGTTTGTTTAATAAATAATGCATGGCATTGATTCTAGCTACTCTTTTATTGGTGGCATTGATTACAACCCAAGGACAAAGAGAGCTCGATGTTTTTTCAAACATTTGTTCTTTGTATAACTTGAATATGTCATATTTATTGATGATTCGAGCGTCGGTTTCAGAAAACTTCCAATATTTGATTGGGCTTTCTTGTCTAGCTCTGAGCCTTTTTTGTTGCGATATCTGGTCAATAGAAAGATAAAATTTTATGATCTCAGTGCCGTTCTCTATGAGATCTTTTTCCCAGTCATTTACCTTGTTCATAAAATTTTTGTATTGACGTTGTGAGCAGAAACCTAATGTTGGCTCAATCAATGCTCTGCTATACCAAGATCGATCAAAGAAGCAAATTTGTCCTTTTTTTGGCATTTTTCTCTCGTATCTTTTAAACCAATTGTTGGACTCCGATTTAGTGGGGACACCAAAGTTAATGTATTCCATTCCTTCGGGAATCAGATACTGAGAAAAGTGTTGAATTGTTGCTGTTTTTCCAGCGGCGTCTCTTCCTTCAAAAATGATGGCGATTTTTCTCCCATTTTTTATTACGTCTTCTTGTAATTTAAGGAGTTCGACCTGCATCCTGAATTTCTCAGCAGCATACTGTTTTGGCGTGATTTTTTTAAACTCTCTGAGATTATAAATAATCAAAGATTTCCCCTTTTATCAAATGCCATAAGTGTCTCAGGTCTTTGTTTCAGATTTATTACTGACAATGAACGCATTTATTTGGTGAAAGGGCACTTGTTGATATAATAGGAAAATAATTATGCAGTACGCATTGTTCTTTTGCCATCAATTATGAAAGAAACCATACATAAAATTTTTATTATTGCACTGTCATTCCATTTGTTTGCATGCGATGGTGCCAAAGAAGAAGAAAAGCTCGAACAAGAGAGTGAAGCATATGCAAATCAACTTTCACTGAATGTGGATTTAATAGCTCCAGGTGATCCAGTGAGAGGCAAGAAGCTTTATCTTCAGTGTAGGGCTTGTCATTCACTCAAAAAAGGTGAACCGCATAAGATTGGTCCAAACCTATATTCTTTTTATAATCGGTCCGCAGGCTTTAAAGATGATTTTAAATATTCAGATGCATTGTCAGATTCTGGAATCGTTTGGGATTATCAATATTTAGATCTTTGGCTTGAAAATCCACAAAGCCTGATCCCTGAGAATAAGATGGTTTATGTAGGCATGAGAAAGAAACGTGACAGAGAGGACTTGATAGCCTATCTTTTAATAGAGACAAAATAGTAATAATCGGCATTATTTAATATTTTCGTAACATTCTTGATGTAAAAAACACAGGTATCTAATTGGGAAAACATAAAAAAAAGAAAATGAATCAAGAAATACTTGTTGTAGAAGATGAAACGGCCATCAGATCAATGATTAATTTTTCATTGTCTAGGGCTGGTTTTCAAGTCAAAGAAGCAAAGGATGTTCAGCACGCAAAGGAACAGATCAATAACAAAACACCAGATTTAGTCCTCATTGATTGGATGTTGCCCGATCAGAGCGGACTTGAGCTTGCCAAATCCATCAAGCAGGATGAAGTCACCAAGGGGATTGGGATTATCATGCTCACTGCCAAGGCCGAGGAAAGAGATAAGATCGCAGGGTTTGAAAGCGGCGCAGATGATTACGTGACAAAACCGTTTTCTCAACACGAATTGGTTGCAAGAATCAAGGCAGTTCTCAGAAGAACCTCATATGGTGAAGATGAACAGCTTGTTAGCGGCCCCATTGTTATTGATTTAAAGAGTTATAGAATTTTTATCAACGATGAAGAAGTTCACTTTGGACCAACAGAATTTAAACTGCTTAAGTTTTTTATAATGAATGAGGGCAGAGTTTACAGTCGCTCACAATTGTTGGACAGAGTCTGGGGAAGATCTGTCTTCGTTGAAGAGAGAACTGTTGACGTACACATCAGAAGGCTTAGGTCTATTTTAGAAAAATACGATCTTGAACACGCGATAAAAACTGTGAGAGGCGCCGGGTATAGATTTGATCTATAATTACTCCCGTGCAAATAAAACTCCAACTGATTCTTATCAATTTTTTAGCTTTAATGCTTGGTGCATTAATTGGATATTATTTTAATCAAGCCCTTCTTGGCTTCCTTGCAGCTGGCACCTTGTTAAATATTTGGTATCTATACAAGGTTATTGATATTGCGGGCATCATAGAAAGATCAAACTTAAGTTTGACAAAAGACACGATCTGGAACCATTTAACAAAGATAGTTAAGAAACAAGCAAAACTGGTTGGAATTGATGGACCCCAATCAAAAGCATCTCGCAGTGTCGGTAGAAAGCTCCTCAAAGAGATCGAAAAAAGTTTCGATATGACCATGGATGGATTTTGCCTTCTCGATAAAAACAATAGTTTAATTTGGTTCAATCAAGCAGCTTCAGATTGGTTAATGCTCTCCGAAGATGATTTGCAAACACCGATCAATCACTTCATCGATACTCCTGCTTTTTGGAATTTTTTAAAAGTTGACGATTACCAAAATAGACTAGAAGTCAAAGCACCAAATGATAAAGACATTTACCTGTCATGTCAGCTTGTGCCATTTGGAAAGAATGAAAGATGGATCATTTTTAGAGACGTAAGTCAACCCGTTAGATTGGCTAAGGTAAGAAATGATTTTACTGCAAACGCTTCGCATGAACTCAGATCGCCATTGACCGTGATATCCGGATATATCGAGGTTATGAATGAAGATTCATCGATTAACGAAGAGTGGAAAAAGCCTGTAGAAGAAATCAATCGTCAAACCATCAGGATGCAGAGGATCCTCTCTGATCTTTTGCTCTTGTCTCAATTGGAAGCTGAAACGGATAGGATGGATGACCGAGTCATTGATCTCCAAGCCATTGTTTTGTCAGTGAAAAAGGACATCATGAGCAGAAAGAATCCACCGGAACGATTTGAGGTTAACTTTTCTCATTCCGGACTGATTTCTGGAGACGAATTCAGATTGCAATCCGTAGTCAACAACTTGATTGAAAATGCAGACAGATACTCTGATATAGGAGATTGTATTTGCGTAAACTGGGTGATCGATAATGAGGGAGGGCATTTATCTGTGATCGACAATGGAGTTGGAATTGAAGCAAAGCACATCGACAGAATCACCGAGAGATTTTATAGAGTTGACAAAGGTCGATCCAGGAAGGCAGGCGGAACAGGATTGGGACTTTCCATTGTAAAAAATGCACTCCAAAATCATAATGCAACCTTGGAGATTAAAAGTGAGCTTGGTAATGGAAGTGAGTTCATCTGTCATTTCCCAAAAGAGAGAATAGTTGCATGAATTACCCAGAGAAAATCATCATCAGTGAGGTTGGTCCAAGGGATGGACTTCAGAGCATTGATACCATTATGTCCACTGAGCATAAACTAGAGTGGATAAGATCTGAATTTGAGGCAGGCATAACAGAAATTGAAGTCGGCTCTTTCGTCCCTAAGTCAATACTCCCTCAAATGGCCGATGCTTATGAAGTTGTGCGAAAGGCAAAAAAAATTGATGGATTGACGGTGGTGGCTCTAGTGCCAAACTTTATTGGTGCCAAGAATGCCATTGAAGCGGGCGCCGACAAAATATGCCTTCCGCTTTCTGTTAGCGAGACACACAGCAAAGCCAATCTCAATAAAACTCATGATGAGGTGTTAGATGAAATCAGAAACATCGCTCAATACTTGTCAGAAATAGAAGGTGAGAAACCTGATTTTGAAGGAAACTTGTCCACTGCATTTGGTTGCACTTTGGAGGGCGCTGTTTCTGAATCGATCGTGCTTCGACTCGGCTCAAGAATGATGGAGCTAGGATGTCAAGAGATAGGATTATCAGATACAACGGGTTATGCAAACCCCATGCAAATAAAGAAAATGATCAGAAGTCTTAAGAAAGAAGTCGGCAATGAGAATTTAAATAGCGTTCATCTTCATAATACCCGAGGCTTAGGGCTTGCAAATGTTCTCGCAGCGATGGAAGAAGGGATTACGACAATTGATTCATCTCTTGGTGGGATAGGGGGTTGCCCATTTGCCCCTGGAGCAAGTGGAAACATTGTAACCGAAGACCTCGTATTTATGTTGGACTCCATGGGCATTGAAACTGGGGTAGACATCAATGCTTTGCTTGCAGTGACAGAAAAGGTTCAAAGTTTTATCCCAAATGAATCCGTTTATGGCTTTACAAAAGACTCTGGATTACCAAAAGGTTATTCAAAGGGTTGGGGGATCTAAGAGCGATCTATCTTTTTATCGTCAAGGGGGGGGTTAAAAGTTCAGACTTAAAAACTATGACCACTCTTAGATAATGGAAATATAGCTTTGTTCTGTTACAAGAAAATTTAAGTTTTATTACACAAATATTAAGATGACCAAGGATTTTACATGGAAATAATTTTAGAAAATGCACAAGTCTTGCTGATATTGGCTTGTTGTTTTGGTTTCTTCATGGCTTGGGGTATTGGTGCGAATGATGTCGCAAATGCAATGGGGACATCAGTCGGCGCAAGAGCACTGACAATGAAACAAGCGGTTCTTGTGGCGTGTGTTTTTGAGTTTGCAGGCGCTTATCTTGCGGGAGGAGAGGTCACATCAACAATTCGAAAAGGGATCATTGATTCAGGGGTTGTAGCTTCTAACCCCGATCTTTTAGTTTTTGGAATGATGTCAGCCCTTCTGTCCGCAGGCACTTGGTTGCTGATCGCATCGTATTTTGGTTGGCCGGTTTCAACCACACATTCCATTGTGGGCGCCATTGTCGGTTTTGCCGCTATCGGTATAGGTTTTGATGTAGTTGAGTGGCCAAAGGTTGGCTCTATTGCTGCAAGTTGGGTTGTGTCCCCATTACTTGCAGGAACCATTGCTTTTATTTTATTTCAATCCGTAAGGAAGCTTATTCTTGAATCCAGTGACCCATTTAAAAATGCGAAAAAGTATGTTCCTCTATATATGTTTCTCGCTGGCTTTGTCATATCTATGGTGACCTTTGTCAAAGGTTTGAAGCACGTAGGCCTCTCTTTCTCAACTCAGGAAAGCCTGGCTTTATCCTTCATCTTTGCAATCGTTATCAGTTTAATCGGTGCATGGCTTTTGAGAACAATTGACAATAAAGAAAAAGAACGCAACGGCATGATATTCAATGGCATCGAGAGAATTTTTGCGGTCTTGATGGTTTTTACTGCATGCGCAATGGCGTTTGCTCACGGCTCAAATGACGTTGCCAATGCCATTGGACCATTGGCGGCAGTTGTCTCTGTAATCCAAAGCGGAGGAGAGGTTGCTGCTAAATCCATAGTTCCCGCTTGGGTTTTATTGCTTGGCGCTTCAGGAATCGTTGTTGGTTTATCTATGTTGGGATATAGAGTCATGATGACAGTGGGACGATCAATTACAGAATTAACTCCGAGCAGGGGTTTTGCTGCTGAATTGGCTGCCGCTGGCACAGTGGTTGTCGCCTCAGGAACCGGGCTGCCCATATCGACAACTCATACCCTCGTCGGCGCAGTTTTAGGCGTTGGCATTGCAAGAGGAGGTTTAGAGGCATTGAACTTAAAAGTAGTGAGTAAAATCATATTATCATGGCTGGTCACTCTCCCTGTGGGCGCAATTTTATCCATCATTTTCTTTTATATGCTTCGTGCGATATTTTTGTAAGAACTAAAAATAAAATTTGATCGAACTGAGAGTTTAGATGAATAAAAACAGAAGAAATGTCCTTAAGTTAGCAGCTCATTCTCCTGCACTTTTTGCATTGAACGCTTATGCTGGAAATCATTTTAAAGAGATAGGCCATTCAGAAAAAACTGATTTTGGAATCATTGACTGGGATGGCTCTTTAATTTCTGATCCAAGAAAATTGTTCGATTTACCCAAAGATTTTAACTACAAAGTTCTTATGTCTTCAGGCGAGATGATGCATGACGGTTTGCCATACGGCGGTAGGCCTGATGGAATGGCAGCATTTAGATTAAATGACAAAATAAATGCTCTAGTGGTCAATCATGAGACAAGCAATTTGGATGACCGCCTCATGGAAACAAATGCGTACATGAGACAAAATGGCTCACCATTTGACGGAGGAACAACCACAATCATTCTCGATAATGATGGAAAGAATGTCATAAGCGCCAAAAGAAGCCTCACAGGCACTCAAGATAATTGCGCAGGAGGAAAGACGCCATGGAATACATGGATTTCATGCGAGGAAACGGATCTTGAAAATCACGGTTATGCTTTTGAGGTTGATCCGAGCATAGACTCAGGTAAGACATACAAAAGATTAACAGACATGGGCCGTTTCAAAAGAGAGGCTGTTGCCATTGATGCTAGTGATACAAAAGGAACCGTTTATCAAACCGAGGATCACGATGTCGGTCTTTTTTATAGATTTATACCCAAATCAAATGGAAATCTTACAGAATCCGGTCAACTAGAAGCGCTGAGAATCCGAGGTTTTGAGAATTCAAATAATTCAGATGGTGAGATAGATGTCGGCCAATCATTCGATGTTGACTGGGTAAAGATCGATGATCCCAGAGCATCAAATATCAAAACCAGAGAACAGGGCAGAATCAATGGAGCAACTTCCTTTAATGGAGGGGAAGGGATCATCTGCACAAATAATGCAAATGGCGAAAGCATTGTTTTTTTTACATGCAAAGACGGCGGTCAATTCGGTTTTGGGCAGATATGGGCTTATGACCCCAAAAATTCTATGCTTACACTCTTTTATGAATCGAACAGTATTGAAAATTTTTGGGAAGGAGACAATATCAATGTTACGCCTTGGGGCGATTTAATTATCTGTGAGGACAACGATAGTTTTGCCTGCAGGCTATTGGGTTGTACACCCAGTGGCATGATGTATCCTCTTGGTCGTGTATCCGGTAACAGTGGCTCGGAGATTGCAGGCATATGTTTCTCTAATGATGAGAAAATTATGTATCTAAATATTCAAGATGAAGGAAAGACGATAGCCGTTAGCGGAGATTGGGAGAGAATTCGACGATATCGAGATAGAATGGATGTCAATAAGATTCACTACAAATAAAGATCAGTCCTCTAGAGAATCCAACGCTTTTAATTTGATTTCCACATTCTTCTGCCTAGGCCTTCCATAGTCAAAGTCAATAATTGAGCCTTCCCATGCCCCGTACATAGGATTTGTGAGCATATACCAAGAAGTGCCCCAGTAATTCGAATACTTTTTAGCTACCTCGACCCTCTCTCTCGGTGAAAGTAAATTTTCACCGATATCAATAAAGTCTCCTAAATTATCACCAAACATCATGACAATTCGATAATCCTCAGCAATTAACTGTCTTCTGGACGTTTTGTTTGAATCCCAACCATTTTCTCCTCGCGAGAGTATGCTATCAGCTGAGGAAGAGCCATAACCCAGTGCTTCATAGTTATTAAGGGTAGCTTGTTCTATCTCGATATCACGATTGGTCACAAAAAATATTTTGACCCCATTTGATTCTGCAAAATTCATGAATTCTAGAACGCCTGGCATGAATGTGGCTTTTTCTTCTTTTGCCCAACTGAACCAACCTTCGGGGTATGAGGTATCCTTTTCAATAATTCTTGCCTGATAAGCACTGTTGTCTAACACTGTTTGGTCAACATCAAGAATAATCGCCGGTGGCTTTTTGGAGTAATTACCGCTTTGCTCTAGTGCTGCAGTGTGATTTGTATCTTTAAGTAAGTTCTGTAAATCATTTTTTGCAGCCTGATAGATTGTTTTTGAATTCGCATAAAATTCAGCCGATGACTGAACATATAAGGTTGCCATGAGCAATTCATGTTCTTTTTCGCTCGCATTTGTTATTGAGCTAAAAAACAAAATGGCTGTCATCAATTTTTTCATAGAAAGATCATAAACTATTTGATTGTATATTCCTTAATAAAGTTTCTGTCGGATTTATTAAATGCACCTCTCTAGAAAATAATCAGCCAACGAAGCTTGTTTTTTTCAGTTTTTGAATAATAAAATCGAAGGAAATACTTTTTCACAACTTATATTTAAAATCCAAGAAAAGCTTATTGTAATCTATGGCCATCATCTTTTTGTTATCAAACCAAACCACATCGACTGAAAACTTTTTAGTAACTGGGTAACTGAGATTGAATTGATGCCCTTTATTGTCTGTCCCTCCTACACCAAAACCAGAGTGAGTCAATGCACCAAAGGTTGAGTCTGACTCGATTTCTTTGTTACAGCCAAGGCCTTATTTTTTTATGGTCAGCTTCAAAACTATCAATGTTATTTTTATATATCAGGACTTTTTCTATTTCATCAAGACCTTCAATCAGAAGTGATCGATCTTTTTCATGAATATCAAAAAAGATCTCCTTATCACAGCATTGAATTGAACACTTAATTAAATCTATAAAGATATGATTGTCCGATGGATTTTCTTCAACATTTTTAATCAATCCAGAAATTATTTTTTCTTCAAGGGTGATAGCAAGTAACCCATTCCTGATGCAATTATTATAGAAAATCGACCCAAATGATTTTCCAATTATGGCTTTAATGCCCCACTCTTGAAGAGCCCATACAGCGTGTTCTCTGGATGAACCGCATCCAAAGTTCTCTCCTGTCAATAAGATTACTGATTTCTGAAACGGGTCTTTATTAAGTATAAAATTCTGATCAGGAATTCTATTTTGAACAGATGAATATCTCCACTCGGCAAATAAGCCATCAGCTAAGCCTAATTTTGAGATTTTTTTTATTTCACGACTGGGGATGATCGCATCTGTATCTACGTTATTCCTTAGAAGCGGTGCAGCTATGCCTGAGATCGCATTTATTGGCTTCATAAATCCTCCTTCAAGTCTTTTGGAAATGCAATTGTTCCCTTAATCGCAGAGGCCGCAACAGTTGCTGGAGATGCCAAATGCGTTCTAGTACTCTTCCCCTGTCTATTTTCAAAGTTTCTATTTGTTGAAGATATGACTCTTTCGCTCAAGCCAAAGCTCTCTCCACCTGCATAAAAGCACATTGAGCAACCCGACTCACGCCACTCAAATCCAGCCGATATAAAGATTTCATCCAATCCTTCATTTTCCGCATCTTTTTTGACTTTTGAAGATCCCGGAACACAAATGGCTTTAACTCCATTAGAAACTTTTTTATCTTTTAAGATTGAAGCTGCAATTCTTAGATCGCTCAATCGACTATTTGTGCATGAACCGATAAAAGCAGCATCTATCTTTTTCCCCATGAGTGTCTCACCCTCATTCAACCCCATATATTCGAGTGCTTTTTTTGCAGAATCTTTTTTAGTTTCATCATCGATTTCATTCAAAGTCGGAATTTTTTCATTGAGATCAATGGCATGTTCAGGACTGGTTCCCCAAGTGACAAATGTTCCAACTTGATCGCAGTCAATATCAATGATCTCAGAATATTCAGCATCTTTGTCTGATTTTAATTTACGCCAGTATTTTTCAGCCTCTTGTATTTGATCCAAGGTTGGCGCGTATTTTTTTCCTCTTAAATATTCGAAGACTTTCTCATCGGGTTGAATAATTCCAGTCATCGCCCCAAACTCAACAGACATATTGCAAAGGGTTAATCTTGCTTCTATTCCCATCTGATCTATGACATTTCCTCCAAACTCGACGGCAGAGCCATCTGCCCCATTGGCACCATAGTTCGATATTAAGTAGAGCACTATATCCTTCGCACTCACTTGATCATTTACATTACCATTGACATTGACTTTTATGGACTTCGGTTTCTTTTTAATCAGGGTATTTGTTGCTAAAGCAATTTCACATTCGCTCGATCCAACACCCCAGGCCAAGGTTCCAAGAGCACCGAGACTGCAAGTGTGAGAATCAGGGCAAATATATGTGAGACCGGGGAGGGCAATTCCTTGTTCAGGCGAAACAACATGTCCAATGCCTTGCTCTGGAGTATTCAGGTCAAAGAAATTGATATTCTCTCTGATTGCGGAAGACCTGAGTGATTTGATGAACTCTTTTCCACTTGGCATCAGAGTTTCATCATCTCTTCCGGGTATCGTGTCAACAATATGATCTATTGTTGCAAATACTTGTTTTGGATTTCTGACAGCAATGTTTCGATCATGCAAGCTTTGAAGTGCAATACTACCTGTTCTTTCATGAAGAAATATTCTATCGATATATATTAGATCGTTGTCGTCATCAAAAGATTCGACAACATGTTTGTCCCATATTTTTTCAAATAGAGTTCGTCCCATTACTTTTTCTTTGCTTATTTTCTAAGGGCTTTGGTTTCTCGGATGAATCGCTTGATAAATCTTCTTACCTCTCTGGATGCTGTGGTGTCGTCTGTCTCACACATAGAAATGAATTCTTTTTTCATTTCCTTGTTCATCTTTACCAGCAGATGAGTATCTTTTTTCATATTCAAATTCCCCCAAGATTTAGCAAGCGAACGATCAATACTATTAGAGATATATGACAGTAATATTACAAAAACTTGACTTTATATATAGAATAAATATATTATATATATATAGTATATATACAAGATATATATGTAGGAGGTTAAAATGAAAAAATTAATGTTAATTACAGTAAGCGTTTTGATGGTTTTCAATCTGAATGCTGCTGAGAAAATCAGCAGTGATGATTTGGTCAAATGGGACCTGACAACTGCTGGCAACGTATACTTTCATGATAGGGATGACAACAAGTTCTATGTGGAGAGTGATTGTGAAGCTACTTTTAGTAATTTTGTTCAAGCCAATAATGATTCAGTCATTACATTTGCAGGTAGAAACGTTGTGAAAAGCTCAACGCCACTTATCGTCCATTCTGGAAGTGATAGTTTGAGCTGTAGAATCATTTCGCTAGCCAAAGTTCAATAGTCTTTTCAGAGAAAGATATGTTCGAGAATGAGTTAAAACAATTGGGCTTAATAGCCACAGGAGGAATGATTGCAAATCAGATTAAATTCTTATCTCTCATTGCAATCATCCTCTCTCTTGTCCTCCTATATCTTTATTAATTAATTTCCAATAAAACTTGCTGGTTAATTCTTAACTAGCAATAATTAAGTATGTTCAGCCATATAAAAGAAGATAATCAGCCAGGAATGGTAGACATCTCTGAAAAAGATATTACACACAGAGTCGCCAAGGCATCTGCTTTGATTAAGCTTCCCAATGAAATTAAAAATCTTGTCAAAGATGGCGAGATAGAATCAAAGAAAGGGCCTGTGCTGACAACCGCAATCATTGCAGGCACACAAGCGGTCAAAAAGACTCATGACCTGATTCCTTTCTGCCACCCTTTGATAATTAATGCATGCGACATTGTGATCGATTTTAATGACGAATCTAATCTTGTCGTAACATGCACTGTGAGCATAGATGGCAAGACGGGTGTTGAAATGGAGGCACTCACAGGAGTATCGGTCGCCTCGCTGACAATCTATGATATGTGCAAGTCAGTCAGCCACGGCATTGTTATTTCCGATATTCAATTATTGGAAAAGTCTGGTGGAAAATCTGACATCACTTAAGAAGATTCTCTGATGTTATCACTAGTTCTCACAGGCGGTCTAAGTACTCGCATGGGCACAGATAAAGCATTGATCAAGGTTGATGGCAGAACCATTCTTGATCGAACAATTGATTTACTGAGTTCATATTCAAATCAGGTTTTTGTTTCTGTTAGAGAGGATCAGGCACAAGAATTGAATCGATCAAAGTATGAAATGCTCTTCGATGACCCTAACCTAGAGGGGCCGATGGCAGGAATTATGAGTGCTGCCAAGCATGAGGCTGAGTCGCCCTGGATTATTGTTTCATGCGATCTTCCATTGCTAGACGACGAAACAATTAAGCAATTGCTAGACATGAGAGCAAAAGACAAAGACGCGACCGTCTTTTTGGATGAAGAGGTTGGGATTGAACCTCTATGCGCCATATATGAACCAGCTTTGTTGCAGAAACTTCAAGAGAACCCTCAGATTATTGAAAAAATGAGCCCTCAAATGACCCTAAAGAAAATGAATATCAATACCATTCAGCCAAAAAACAAGAATGCCTTATATAATTTGAATCGAATAACACCCGAGGCTTCGAATCTAATTGATATTGAATGAATGCTTGCATAATTCGCTTCATTTCGATAATTTCTCGGTTATAAATCACAATTGGATTAAAAAATGAGTAAAAAAGACGACGTTACCAGAGAGCAAGCCGAAAGCGCTGTCAGAACATTGATTCAGTGGGCAGGCGACGATCCAGATAGAGAAGGGATGCTTGATACTCCCAAAAGGGTAGCAAATGCTTACAAAGATTGGTTCAGTGGGTACAACGAAGATCCCCATGAGTTTCTTGACCGAACATTCTCAGAGGTTGAAGACTACGATGAGATGGTCACATTAAGGGCAATCACTTTCGAGTCTCATTGTGAACATCATATTGCTCTGATAACAGGAAAGGCCTATGTTGCTTATCTACCAAAAAACAGAGTGGTTGGAATAAGTAAATTGGCAAGGGTCGTTGATACTTATGCCAGACGTTTCCAAGTTCAAGAGAAAATGACTGCTCAAATTGCAAATTCAATCGAAGAAGTTCTCCAGCCCAAAGGCGTTGGCGTTGTGATTGTCGCAAGACATGCATGCATGACAACTAGAGGCGTTCATAAGAGCGGTGTGGATATGGTGACAAGCACCATGACTGGTAGCTTTAGAAAGAATGAAGCCACCAGACTCGAATTCATGAAGACCATTGGCGACATATCAATCGACTAATGACTCACACCATTTCTTCGTACGATGATTTCAAGGCTCTTGAGGGCAGAGAGATCGGTATTTCGGATTGGTATCAGATAGATCAGGAGCAAATCAATATCTTCGCTGATGCAACTCATGATCATCAGTGGATTCATACCGATGTAGATAGAGCAAAAGAGGAAATGCCCGATTCTAAAACAATAGCACATGGGTATTTAACGCTCTCAATGACACCGGCCATGACATCGCAGTTTGTGAAATTTACAAATTTGGAAAGAGCCATCAATTATGGTGTGAATAAAGTAAGATTCATGAACATGGTCCCAGTTGAGAGCCGAGTTCGGGCAAGAACAGAGATTCTAAAAGTCAGACAAAGAGCTGGAGCAATCCAGGTGACCGCTCAAACAACTGTTGAGATTGAGAATATGGATAAGCCTGCGTGTGTTGCAGAAACCGTCTCATTTTATTATTTGAAATAATATGTCACAGGAAAACTCACTCGATACTTCCATTGAGCGTTTGATTGAAATTCTCAGTCTAGAGATGATTGAGAAGAATATTTTCAGAGGCGAGAGTCAAGACATAGGAAGCCCGCAAGTCTTTGGTGGTCAAGTTTTAGGTCAGGCCCTCAGAGCAGCATCTTCAACAGTCGAAGACCGCATGGTCCATTCCTTGCATGCCTACTTTCTTAGAAGAGGGGACTTTGAGGCGCCAATTGTGTACGAGGTTGATCGAGCGAGAGATGGAGGGAGTTTTTCAAACAGAAGAGTGATTGCTGTACAACACGGACACCAAATATTCAACATGACAGCATCTTTTCAGAAACCAGAGCAGGGCTTGGAGCATCAATCAGAAATGCCAAAAGTGAAGGAGCCCGAGGACCTTGAAGATATCGTTGATTTAATAAAACCTGAGTGGGTCGAGCAATTGCCACTCAGAATTAAAAGAATGCTGACAAGGGAAAGACCTTTTGAGTCAAAGCCCGTTCAGATTCCACATTTTTTGACAAATAAAACCAGCGAACCAGTGAAGCAGAGTTGGATTCGTGCAAAAGGCGAAGTGCCAAATGACACTGAGCTTCATCAAGCATTATTAGCCTATGTTTCTGATTACGATTTATTGACCACTGCAATATTGCCTCATGGAACAAATCTTCTTCAAAACAGATTCCAAATGGCAAGCCTTGATCATGCCATGTGGTTTCATAAACCTGTGAAGATTGATGAGTGGCATCTATTTTCCTATGAAAGCACAAGATCATCTGGCTCAAGAGGCTTCACAAGAGCTGAAATATTTACAAGAGACGGAGAGTTGGTTGCATCAACAACTCAAGAGGGTTTAATGCGACTTAGAGAGCAGTGAGATCTTTCTGAAATCGCTTGGCATTCTCAACATAATGTTGAGCGGACAGTTTAATCATCATTATTTCTTCAGCCTTTAGCTCTCTGACCACTTTTGCTGGTGACCCCATGATGAGAGAGTTTTCTGGGAATTCTTTTCCCTCTGTGATCAATGAGTTTGCCCCAACTATTGAGTTTTTTCCAATCACAGCATGATTGAGTATGGTTGAGTTAATTCCAATCAATGAATCAGCTTCAATGGTGCAGCCATGAAGCATGACCTTATGGCCAATGGTTACACCCGATTCAATTGAAAGTGGGGCTCCAACGTCAGTATGAAGCACAGATCCATCCTGAACATTTGAATTCTCACCGACTATAATTGGATCATTGTCTCCTCGAATTACTACACTAAACCATATGCTCGCATTGTCTTTCAACTCAACATTTCCAATGACTGATGCATCGGGAGCAATAAAGTTTGTCTCATTAAAAATTGGAGATTGATTATCCAGGTTATAGATCATTCAGACTTGCCTTGATTAGCCACAGCATCTTGAGCTGCTTGAAGTGATTTAGAATCAGCCAAGAAATCTTTTGAGATAGGCTCTAAATTTTCATTGAATTCATAAACAATTGGAATGCCAGTAGGTAAGTTAAGCTCCACTATCGACTCATCATCAATTTTCTCGATGATTTTAATCATTGATCTCAAGCTGTTTCCGTGAGCGACAACCAAAACATTCTTATTTCCCAATAGTTCTGGCAGTATTTGATTTTCCCAGTAAGTCTTCACTCTTGATAGAGTGTCTTTCAAGCTTTCTCCAGATGGCAATTCATCAATTCCATCATACTTGGAATCAAATCTTGGGTGTGATGGGTCTTCATTATCAATTGATGGAGGGGGAATATCATAACTTCTTCTCCATATATGAACCTGCTCATCACCAAATTCTTTTGCAACTTCAGCTTTATTTTTTCCCTGTAGAGCACCATAGTGTCTCTCATTCAGCTCCCATGCATGAGTGATGGGGATCCAGGTTAAATCCATTTGCTCAAGAATTGAAAACAAAGTCTTATTTGCTCTTTTCAATAGGGATGTGAATGCAATATCAAAAGCAATTCCAGTGGACTTTAATTCCATGCCTGCTTTTTGTGCTTCTTCTTCTCCCAATTGGGTTAGATCAACATCCTCCCAGCCAGTGAATTTATTTTCTAAATTCCACTTACTTTGACCATGTCTGCATAAGACTAGTTTGCCTGCCACAGGTATCTCCATTTAGTTGTGATGTGTGATTATAAATGATCTTCTTCCTGATGTAATGCTATCCACAAAATTTCAATTGAATTTATAAAAATCTTTCTTCCAGTAATGCCAAAAAATATTTTTTGTCTGGTTGTAACAAATCTTTAATAGTTTCTAGGGACAATTGCATCTTTCATTAAATATAATTTAGGCATACATAAAAATGAGACTATCTAAACAAAGAGTTCTAAGCATTTTAATCTTACTATCTCTATCCAACCCCTTAACTGCACAAGAAAATCCAACAGATGAAACAGATGAAGCTGTGGTCGCAAGCGACACAAGTGCTGTAAACAATTCTGTTGAAGAAATTGTCGTAACTGGTGCGATTGCAAGCCTTAAATCTGCAATTGATAAGCAAAGAGAGAGCGCCAGAATATTATCCGTAGTGGATTCTGATGCACTCGGAAACTTTCCAGATACGACAGCGGCTGAATCTATTCGAAGATTATCTGGCATCTCCATTGAAAACGATCAAGGAGAGGGAAGATATGTATCGATAAGAGGGATGAGTTCAGACCTCAATTCGGTTGCAATCAATGGCGCTTTAATGCCTGCGCCAGAAGGTAATAGAAGTGTGATGTTGGATGGTTTGCCTACAGAGCTTTTGGATTCAATAGAAGTCTCAAAAAGTTTAACGCCTGATCAGGATGCAGATTCCATTGGTGGCAGAATAGATTTTAAAACTAAAAGACCATCTGAGCTAAAAGATCGTTTACTAAAATTTAAATTTGATACTCAATACAACACCCAAGCCAAATCAGAGGACAATCCTAGAATGGCATTTACATACGGCGATCTTCTCTCAGACAATTCGGGACATGTTTTAGGCGTGACTTACTCATCAAAGCAAATTGTCACCTACAACAATGAGACAGGGTATGGTTGGGAGAACAACGATGAAGGCCTCAAGGAAATGAATGATGACTGGGAGATGAGGTTTTATGATCTCACCAGAGAAAGAATAGGGCTGACCTATGATTACAGCTATGATGTCGATGACGACACCTCTTACTACTTCAGCGCACTCCATAATGAATACATTGATGAAGAATTAAGATACAAAGATGAATACGGAAAGCTGGGCGCCACAGGGGTAACAACGGCTGACTCAATGTTGACTGACAGGATTCGTCACGATGCTGAAACAAGATTTAGAGAAGAAACCAGAACAATCACTGCACTGAACTTTGGCGGAGAAACTCTTCTTGGGGATTGGAGAACGGACTACCAATTGACCTATTCATTCGCTGAAGAAGACGATTCAAAAAATGCTGACATTACGTTTAGATGTGAAGTTAGAGCGAACAAAGACTCTTGCATTAATTTAAAAGGTAATAAAGACCCTGTAGGCCAGATTGTGTTTGCTAGTAATACGGCTCCATATCTATCCACCTCATACAGTCAGATCTATGATCCCTCTAAACTTGAATGGAAAGAGCTTGAATTGGAAAATTCTGTCATCGAAGACACTGAAGCAGCTTTCGCAATGAACTTTGAAAAAGACACCATTGTCAGTGGGAATGATGCTCAGGTTAAATTTGGAATAAAGTATAGATCACGCGAAGTAAACGTGGATAAAAACAAGCAGTTTTATGAAGATCCTCAAGAAAGAACCCTTGCAGATTTTGGTCCAACGACATTGGCTTACTGGCCATTTGATGGGCAAACTTTTAGCCCACAAGCCGACCCTGCAATGATCTATGCATTAAGAAATCAAACAGGGTCATTGTCTCTTGATGACGAAGAAACTTTCGTTGAGGATTATGTGACAGAGGAAGACATTCTTTCTGCTTACGGCATGGTGTCTATGGAAATGGATAATGCCTTGCTTACAGCGGGTGTGAGGATTGAAAGAATGACGATGGATTCAAATGCATATGATCAGGATGGGAATCCCACAATGGCTGATGAAGATCACACATTTGTGTCTCCAAGCATCAACTACAAGTACTTCATCGACGACAACTCAATTTTGAGAGCATCGCTGTGGAGATCGCTTTCGCGACCGTCTTTCAATGCAACCGCTCCGGTCCTGGAGCTCGACATAAATGGTACAGATATTTCTGGATCGTATGGTAATCCAGATTTGGACCCGTATGAGTCAAATAATTTTGATATTTCATACGAATATTATGGTGACAATCTGTCCTTCTTCAGCATTGGAGCGTTCTTGAAACAAATAGACGGGGCGATTTATAAAACGATTCAAAAGAATGCAACGATCAATGGAATTTCGTTCAATGACGGTGTGACGACATGGATTAATGCCGATGAATCAGACATCACTGGTCTGGAGTTAAATTTCCAGCAGGAATTCGATGGAGCCTGGGAAGGATTCTATATTGCCTTGAATCTGACATTCACAGATGGAGACAGCACGTTCAGCTTTGAAGACGATTCAACCTTTACAACGCCATTTAGGAAACTATCTGATCAGCAACAAAACTTATCAATTGGATACGATAAAGGCAAATTCGACATCAGGCTCGCCATGAACTATCGCGACGAATATCTCGATTGGTTGGCGGATGAAGAGGACGATATTGATACTGTCTCAGTTGAAAATTCTAGATTCGTTGCACCACACAGGCAATGGGATCTAAAAGCTAAGTACAAGTATTCTGATAACCTGACATTTTCGTTTGAAATCAAGAATATAAATGATAGGCCAGAATTCTACTATTGGGGTTATAATGACAGACTTTCACAATATGATGAATACGGAACTACCTATGCTCTTGGCTTTACCTACAAAAATAATTAGGAAAATAGAATTTTTAAAAATAGTCAGCTTCTTGCTGACTATTTTTATTTCAGATCTTGCATTTGCAAACCCTACTTTTGGAGTCACTCCAAATGCTGAAACACCGCCTGTTGTTACAGGGGATGATGCTGCAGACGATCCGGCAATTTGGGTCAACCGAGCAAATCCTGCTCTCTCGCTTATCTTTGGTACAGATAAAAAATCTGGTATCTATGTTTATGACATCAATGGTGAAGAACTGAGTTATTCAAAGCTTGGTAAAGTTAACAATGTCGATCTAAGAGAAAAAGACAATAAGCTTCATTTGGTGATGTCAAATCGAACAAAGGGTAGTATTGATTACTGGGTATTTGACACAAATGGTTTGCATGATTATTTTCAATCTAAACCCGTTGACTCATTTTCAGAAGAAATACAGCATCAACAAATCGATACTGGAATGAGTGTTTATGGAATTTGCGTGGGAATCATCAATAATGAATTGCATGCAGCGATTACAGAAGAAGAGGGCGTGTCGGTTCAGCAGTGGAACTTAAATGCTTCAGTTAAAACCCATCAAATTGATATTACAGAATATGAGTTGCCTCCAGAGGTCATTGGCAACGAAGCAGAGGGTTGTGTATACGATGATGAAAACAAAACAATATTCATTTCTAGAGAGGGAGATAAA
>ERZ802830.1399-NODE-1399-length-23035-cov-6.57659_pt1 | contig 23035 bp, 28 predicted proteins | sample MGYA00345654_ERZ802830 | MGnify/ENA primary metagenome ERZ802830 (study PRJEB30503, sample SAMEA104212375) | marine metagenome | biome: Westerlies Biome; feature: [SRF] surface water layer (ENVO:00010504) within the epipelagic zone...; material: water...
TGATAATCGGCAGCAAAAGCGGAGTCGCAATCAGAATGACAGAAACCACATCCATAAACATACCCATGACAATCAATAATAAGAATATGGCAACCAACACCATATATTTATCGAACCCCTGTTCGACAATCCAAGCCACAAGATCTTGAGGCACTCTTAATCTTGTTAATAAATAACCAAACACTAAGGCGCTAGCGAGAATAGCTAATATCATACCAGTCGTTCGGGTAGCGTCTGAGATGACCTGCTTGAGAGTTTGCCAGCTTAACTTTCGCTTATATGCAGCGATCAATAAAGCACCCACGCACCCTATCGCCGCAGACTCACTGGGCGTGGCGATCCCAAAATATATTGATCCAAGCACTGCGAAAACGAGTAGAAGCGCGGGAATAGTTACAATCCATGGATTGTCGCCTTTACCTTGCTCGAGTTCCGCAATATCGACTGATGGCATCAAATCTGGCTTTAACCATCCCAAAATCAGAAGATAAGACATCATCATCAAAGCAATGATGATTCCAGGTATCACACCGGCAATAAAAAGGTATCCAACAGACTCACCTGCAACCAAACCATAGAGAATAAGACCCACGCTTGGTGGTATGAGTAGGGCGAGGCTACCGGCAGACGCAATCACTCCGGTTGCCACAGATTTGGCGTATCCCGCCTTTAACATTTCAGGAATTGCGAACTTGCCAATGGTCGCGGCGCCTGCCAATGACACACCGCACATCGCGCCAAAAACAGCACAAGCAACCACACTAGCTACCGCTAAAGATCCTCTCACCTTGTACAAGCTGATACGTATCGCTCGATAGATATCGCCACCAAGACCCGATACGAAAATAATCTCACCCATAAGGATGAATAATGGGACCGCGACCAGCGTAAAACTCGCCATTCGATCATACATGACTCCAGGGACGGCGCTGAGCGCTTCAAAGCCTTGAAGTAAAATAATTCCGATTACACTTGATACACCCAAAGCGACGAAAATTGGAACGCCTATCGCCATCATCCCAAGCAAGAATACAATGGCGAGAATCGATATTGTTACCGAGTCCATTAGTTGGTTTTTCCATCGGGCGAACTTGGAAATAAAATAACCAAGCCCTGCATGCCTAAAGCAAAAAATCCAAGGGGAATGGGGAGACAAGCGCTCCCCATCGGAAACGCCATCAAGGACGATGATGCGATTCCCGATTCATAAGCATGCAACGTAATACCTGCTCCAAAAACACAGACAACAAAGCTAAATAGAACAACGATCGCAGTGGAAGCGATATTGCATAAGTTCCGGGCAAACTTGGGCATCAACTCAAGAATCAGTTCCACCGACACATGACCGCCCTTTTGATGAATAAATGCCATAGGAAGGAAGCCCATTGTTACGATCAAGTATTCTGTAATCTCAAGGGAGGTCTGAGTTGGGCTATTGAAGACATATCTAGAAATGACTTCACCCATAACAACGGCAAGAGTACCAAGAACCGCTAACTGAGAAAGTCTATAAGTCATCAAAGCAGCTAATTGGATGAGATACCGCATAAGGACTGACATCGATTACCCAACCAAACGAGTAATCGATGTCATACTCCGCTATTGATTCTTCTTGGCGAAATTGATGTATTTATCGCCATCTGATACTTGCCCTCTCCACCAGTCATAAACTGGCGCAACAGCTTGTTGGAATTCGCCCAATTCTGCTGGAGACGCTATGTGATAGTTCACACCATTTTCTTCATAAATTCCTTTAGCGTCGACCATGTACGCCTCTAACATTTCTAATTGCTCTTGACTCCGCTCATCTGCAGCCTTCTGGATAATTTCCTGAAGATCTGGTGGCAACTTGTTCCAAGTGTTCAAATTAATCGCTAGGAAGGTCTCGAAGTAGGACATGTTGACCTCAGTGATGTTATCAAGCACTTCGTATAGTTTACGCCCCAGTCCGGTAATTAGCGGTCTAGCTGTCGCGTCGATCGTCCCTCTCTGCAGTGCGACATAAAGATCACCTGAACTCATCGCTGTTGGCGAAGCTCCGGCTAATTCCATCGCTCGGCTGGTAGCTGACCCGCTCACTGCGATCTTCTGGCCTTTTAGATCTTCAGGTTGACGTATCGAAAACCCCTTCCCATAGAGCTGGTATGGACCGCCAGCGGCCACATTCAGAACCTTAACACCCTTAGCTTCCATCGCCTGATTAATACCCAGGTCCCATAGACCAGCATCTAAAGCATTCTGGAATGCTCTTGGGCTTGGAAATAAGAATGGCATGCTTGAAATTCCCAACTCAGGTAAAACGCCAGAGTTGTAATCCCCTAGTGGTGCGGACATATCAATGTCACCGCGCTCTAAAGCCCCATATTCCTCTTTCCCTCCAAAGAGCTGCTTGGAGTGGAATACCTCAATTTCGACACGTCCATTACTGCGCTTCTTCACTTTGTCTGCAAAAGAAAAAATTGGGTCGATCAAATACCCATATGACGTTGGCCAATAGGTTGAAAAGGTCAACTTATATTCGGCTTCCGCGTAGACTCCACTGGACAAAAGGGTGGCCAAGATCGCAGCACCCAAACTGCTTTTAATTGTTCGTAACATGTTACTACTCCATTGTTATTCGCTTTATCAGTGCTTAGTACACAACCTAGATCATGGTGCTCGGCAAAATTCCAATTTGCAATACCAAAGACTGGAAAAGTGACGAATGAAATGTTTTTTTTTAACTTTAGATCACTTACGGTATACCAAAGCCAATTGAGACTCGCTAATGAGCTATTCCTTAAGTCTACAGGCAAGAAAACAAATCGAAGAATTTGTCCTAGATGGTATCTTGCGAACTGGAGATAAAATCACCGAACGTGATATGGCAACGCGTCTAGGAATGTCGCGCGCGCCCATCAGAGAGGCTATTAGAGATCTGGTTAATGCCGGGCTTCTGGAACAGATAAGTGCCCGTCAGATTGTCGTAAGACAATTATTGGTTACAGAAATCGAAGAAATTTTTAACATTAGAGCGTTGTTAGAGGGCAAAGCAGCCGCCCTTGCCGCTGCCAATCGTCACAGCGGACAATTAGAGCAGCTTCAAGACTTACTTGAACAAATGATATTGGTAGCACGCAGCCTCGATTATCCAACTTACTTCGATCTAAACATTCAATTCCACAAATTAATCCATCAGATTGCGAACGCTCCGCGTCTTCTGGGTTTGATTGATCAGATAATGCGTGAGTCTCTTTTACTTAGAAGTAGAAGCTTGGTAAACGAGGATCACATTCAAAACTCTATAAATGAACACAGCCAAATACTTATATCGCTAGAGACCGGGGATTCCGAGTTAGCGGACCTACTGATGACCCGTCATGTTCAAAATGGGTTTAACCGATTGGAACTGGAGTGAATAAGTAAATCGGAGGATTTTGATTTTTTTACACAATCCGATCTAATAAATTGATGTTTTTTTAATCAAATGTGAGCAGATACCAACTCGATTAACTCTCTGCTAGAGACCACCTGGGCGTACTTACTCTGCATATCCACCAGATTGCTCTCGTGTTGAGTAACTGACCTATCTGCGCAAGCATCTTCAATGACAAAGGGCGCAAACCCATATTGAAGCGCATCGACCACTGAAGCTCTCACACAGCCACTTGTCGTGCAACCCGCAATAAAAACAGTGTCAACTCCAATAAAATTTAAGGTTGCGCATAGTGACGTCCCAAAAAATGCTGATGGCATCTGTTTAAAAATCACTAGATCGCCAGACTCAAGACTTACTGGTAATCGAGGATCAAGTTCACAAGTCTCGGTGCCGAGAATCAAGTCTCCCAGGGCACTGCACTTTTCAATCCAACGACCCGCCTCCAATTTAGACCTATATCCACAAATCGTGAATATAATCGGCATTTTTCCTCGCACGTTTCTAATGATCGAGCAAGTAGCATTGATTGCGTCATCAAACTCACCGGCGAGGGAGCTTAATCTGGACTGGGTAAACCCTTTTTGGAAATCGACAACAAGTAACACAGGACGGCTACCTAGCTTTAGGTCACCATAAAATCCTCCAAGACGATTTGCTTGATCAATATATTTTTCACTAGACACAACCTCACCTCACAAGTTCTGGGGCCACATAGTTTCAGTAACAGCGCGAATTACAAATGCACACCATTCGCATAAAAAAAATCAGTCGATCGCCAAGCCAACTAATTCATTTTTAAAATCGATCTCGACCACACATTGTTGGAACCAGGAAGTGCCTAAAATGGCGTCAATCTTGGCCATTTGCATTAATCGCTCTAAATCTTTGGTGGCGAGGCCAAAGACTTCCGTCATCGATTGATCTCCCACCATCACCGAACACTCCACAGTGTCTATCTCAAAGTCACCCAGCATGGGATGGAAATCGCGAGTCCGACCGAGTGACTTGCCGAACGTCGCAAGCCGAACATCGCGGAGATAAGAAAGGCCCGCTCCAGTGTCTAATACGGCCAAGAGATTTTCTTCAGCAATCTGACATCGAATCACTGGTGACCCCATGATAAATGGCTCGTGGTTACCCTCAACTGGCATTTCGAGCAACGCCAGTGTGTCGTTGGTTAAATCAAAACCGAGTGACGATTCAGAAAAAGCATCGACACCAATCAGCCCAACGGCATCAAAAGGAAGGCTCTCCTGAATTTGGGCCCAGGCGTAGTTTCCAATTGTTGAGTTTAATTGAACCGCACAGCCAAGGAGCTGAATCGTGGTATCGGGGCCAAGAGATACCGGTGACCCAGTATCAATAATCAGCCGACCTTCATTAAAATCAGCACACAAGATCCCTTCAACGACTTGCACTTCGATCGACTGACTCACGTGGCAACCCTCTCTCTTTTGCGTCGAGTGTACTTGAGATATCGATCTGTTAGTAATAGCTCCTTCGATCAGCCGACACACTGGCTCCAGAATCCGTCTCCTCCGTGTCGCTCGATGGATCAGCGGCGGCCTCGGCCTCTTCTGAGGAATCCGATTCCGTGGTGCCCTGCTCCGCTGTGTCTTGAGTCGTCTCCTCAGAGGGTGAAGGTTGAGCAGATCGAGCTGACGATGCCGAACCATCTGAAGCAGAGCCAGAGTCCGAACCGCCACCGGAAGACAGCGCTCGACTCCAGTTCCTCAATGGTCGAGGCGGTTGGACGGTTTCCTGACCGCGAGAGCGGATTAATGCCAATACTCGAGGCATTCCACCGGTTTGACTCCGATTCAATGCATTTTCGACCGCTTGGACTTCAGTTGCTGACAACGTGAGCGCCTCCATCCATGCAAAATCTCGAGAGGTTCGAACCTCGACAATCGCTGTGGGAACACCAGCTGCTCGCATCGCCGGAAAGCTCAGTTGTTTCCGTTGCTGATCATCAAAGGTATTTTCGATCGTTAGTCGATTGACACCCAACCGCGGCCTCACATGAAGAATCGTATTTCTGCGAACTTGACCCAAATCCGTCCCATTGAGATCAAGGCGATAACGACTGAGCAAGCCCTGGAGATGTTTCACTGGATTCGCTTGATCCGAAGGGTGATCGATGAATGCGAGCAATACCCCACCCCTGGACTGCTTTAGGGCGTCTAACACAGCTGTCGGTGATCCGAGCGCTTGCCCTCCCGCTGCCTGGACGACGAGCGGCAAAAGAAGACCAACTAGGGCAATCAATCGTTGCATGCGAAACACAGATCCATTTATTTGACTCCAACAGTGACTGTTATCGGCAGAAACTCCCTTATACTGAAGCTTGGCTTTTAGTCGCGACCAAAATCATGTTCGGTATTACAGACCTTGCCACTTTCTTCATCGGTACGGTGATCATTGTACTGCTGCCAGGGCCTAATTCGATGTTCGTCATGACCGTCGCGGCTCGCGATCGTTTACGTGCTGGGTTTTCAGGCGTAATGGACATCTTTGCCGGTGACAGTATTTTGATGATGCTATCTGTGGTCGGTGCTGCCTCACTGATCCAAACAATACCGATTCTTTTGATGACTCTGAGGCTTTTCGGTGGAGGCTATCTGGCATGGCTAGGCTTTGGGCTTCTCAAACATGCGTTCGATAAACAGACTGCGCTCGCTGAACAGTCGAGCACTGATCATCTCCACTACAAGCGCTCCAAACCCTTTCGAACAGCACTCACGATTCGCTGACTCAACCCAAAGGCCATCCTTTTTTCAACTTGTTCTTCATTCAATTCGTCGACCCAAGTGATGACCAACCCCTAGTCACTGTTTTCATCCTTGGATGTTTGGTGCAAATCGTCAGTCAGATCTATCTGGCATCCGTCATCAGCATTGCCGTCTGCACCAGGCGTCGCCTGAATCAAGGTCACTGGTTTGGTCGTCTCGGAAAAGCGCTCGCAGGCAGTGCGTTTGTCAGCTATGGACTCAAAATGGCGTTAACCAGTTAGGGACGAGTCAGCTCAAACAGGTCCCCGGCCTCCATATAATCTTGATATCCACAACGCGTTGGAATTGCCGCTTTAGCGGTATCAAACCGACCGGCTTCAGTAACGAAGGCTGGATCGAGATAGATCCCAATCACTTCACCGATGGTGAACCAGCTCTGGCAGGGTACACCGTCGAGACCCTGAAGTTGCCTGATTTCGACCACGCGACATTCAAGTGCTGCGGGACTCTGAGCAACTCGTGGAGCGGCCACACGATACGATGGTGCTGACTCAAGCCCACAAAATTCGAATTCGCTCTCGTCCAGAGGAATGGCCGCTGAACTTTGACTCATGGACGTCAGTAATGTTTGGGTCACAAGGTTAAACACGAATTCGCCAGTGGCGTCGCAATTCGAGACAGTATCTTTCCAGCCAGAGCTGCTAAAACCAATGAGGTGAGGATCACTACTGAGCGCATTAAAAAAACTATAAGGGGCTAAATTCGGGATACCGCTTGCCGAGATCGTCGAAATCCAACCGATCGGTCTTGGAGCGACAATCGCCTTGAACGGATCAAATGGAAATTGATCACGAATGGATTCAATGTCGACAAACACAGGCCGTCCTCAATCAAAAGTGCTGAGTGTACGCTTGGTGCCGACGTAAATGCTCAGTTAATGAGTGCTTTCGAACCCAAGGCAACATCCTTGATCAAACGAATCTTGTCCAATTCGGCATCCGATGTGATGCCTCGAGCTCGCTCAATCAATTGATCGACCTCAGTGGACATGCCCTCGCTGATCAATGCCTTACACTGTGCAAACAAACTAATCTCAACACAATTCGTATCACGCTCATATTCTAATTTTGTTAATGCTGACATGCTTCGTCCTCTGTCGAAAAGCTAACAGGGATCAATACAAGCAAAAATCAAGCCAAAGATCTGAGTCGCGAGACTCACATAGCCCTTCATCCCCTGTTGGACTGTTGTGACGACACACGTGAAGCCCAACGCGATACACTGCGGTTTTGACGAATCACAGGCACAAAACAGCGATGACCGTCACCATTTATCACAATCCGAACTGCAGCAAATCACGAGATGCATTGCGTTTTCTAACGGCATCTGGGATCGAACCTGAGATTGTTTTGTATCTGAAGGAAGGCTGGTCTCACGATCAACTGATCACCCTGAAAACCGCCTGTTCAATGGATTGGACTGACATGTTGAGGCCTGATGCAGGCGCGCTACTCAAGCCATTCATCATCGCTGACGACGACGTGGCAATCATCAACTATTTGGTCGAGCATCCCGAAGCACTCGAGAGCCCTTTTGTCCAGACACCCAAAGGCGTCAGGCTCTGTCGGCCGTTAACTCGGATCATAGACATTATTGATCAAACTCCCGAAAGCCCCTGGTTAACCGAGAAAGGAGAACAGGTCCTTTGATGTTAGGACAGCACCATAATCACAATGATGGTGCCGGCAATGATCAGCCAATTCACATACCAGGCTTTTGCAGGCTTTCCCTCTTTATTGTCCATTGCTCGCACCTTGTTATGTTTGAAACAATGTAATGGGTGATTGGCTTGAGGTCTACTGACTCCGCGGGAGAGTGGAATTAAAAAAGGCTGCGTGTCTCCACCCAGCCTTTTCCGGTTCCGATTGACACCATAAAGGGCACAACCCCTGAAGCGAATTACGAATGGACCCTTACTTTCTCCGTTTGCCTGTCAACACAGGCGCCCTAAGCGGGACTTTTACGAAGCGTCCTCTTTTGCAAACGCTCGTTTCTCAATCGAGAAACCATAACGAAACCTAGACCTATGATGCTCTCTTAAGACACAAACTCAACCATTCAATAGTCGACCCTGAATTTTGCATGTGCTCAAAAGACTCCGACTCATTGAATCGACAGCACCAGTGATAACGCTGATACGAGCCACCACAAATTTACTGTCTCACTCTGAACCATCCAGAAACATTGATTTCACGAACGTTGCATGCTCCGTTAACCACACTCGCGAGTCTCGGTACTCCGGTTGCTGCGACTCCACCAAAGACCAGAACGATCTGGAATGATCGAAGTGTTTAAGATGGCACAGCTCATGAATCACTAAATAATCAAGAACCCGATCAGGCGCAACAATGACACGCCAATCGTAGGCAACCTCTCCTCTGCTATTGCATCGTCCCCACATCGCTCGATAGGGTTTCAGTTCAATCCGTGCCGGCTTGACGCTTAGCCGATCGGCAAATAAAGCCGTCCGTTGCAAAAACCTTCCATGCGCTTGCTCGAAATACCAGGATCGCAACAACTGCAATGTCGTCTGTCGTCCTGCGCCCGCAGTCGCTACCACCAGCGCATCTTCGATGAGCTCAACTCCTGAGTGCTTCGACTGTTCGATCTTCAAGGTCAGGTCTTGGCCGCGATACCACCAGGAGGCACCGGTTTGAAGCTTTGGCAACACAATCGACTGACGTTTCGAATTGACCAATAGTTTCGCGTCAATCCAGCTCGATTTGGATTGAATCCATTGCTCAATCTGCTGGTCTGTCACCGAGGCCGGACACAGGACACGAATTGTGCTGTCTCGAGTCACTCGAAGCTCCATCGTTCGTCGCCGAGACGAACGACGGATCACCACGGGCCATTTGAAATGCAGCATTGACTCTTCGACGCCAGGTGATGTTTGCCGCTTGGTTAGAAACCTCATGGTTACAGCTGCACCCGCGCCAAAAACTGATCAAATACTCGCGCGAATTGCTGCGTCTCTTTGGCTCCAAAAGGAGCTGGACCTCCTTGAACTAAACCCGATTCCCGCTTCTCTTCACGTTCATTACGACGCCGCAGATACGCCTTAACAGATTCTTTGTCATACCAAGTCCCACGGGGATTCACTGCAAAACCGCCCTGATCGACAACCTCTGCAGCCAGTGGCACGTCTTGTGTCACCACGAGATCGCCCTCGGTGAGCCGCTCTAAGATCACGCTATCGGCGACATCGAATCCCTTGGACACTTGCACAACAGAAACCAGAGGATGAGGTGGCTTTTGTAAAAAGCCATTCGCCACTAAAAAGACCGGGACCTTTAATCGATCTGACGCTCGGTAAATTAGTGATTTAATGGGCTTCGGGCAGGCATCCGCATCAACCCAAATTGTCAAACTCATGCAATACCTGTGATTCTCGCTCTATCTTCAAAGTGGTGACCAAAGGATCTCATCGTGCTACCCAACTTTATGATAACGAAGAGACGGTCAACCATCCGAGGACAAGATACCGGCCAGTTTTTGCGAAGGAAACAATTAACAGAAATCGCCATAGTGGTTCTCTCATCAAGCCTGCACAAAAGGTCAATGGATCACCGATGATCGGCAACCAGCTTCCCAATAATGTGATCCATCCGAAGCGCTCATACCAAGAAGTGACTCGACGTAACCGAGACGAGTCTTTGAACATGCGCTTGCCAGCAGATTGCGCAAAAAATCGTCCTAACGTCCAATTGATCAGCGCCCCTAGTACATTTCCCACTGATGCCACGAGGATCAGCAGCGCCACCTGCGTCGGCTGATAAACAATCAGACCAACCAGTAACGCTTCTGATTGTGCAGGGATGAGTGTTGCCGCCACCAACGATGACGCAAACAATTATAAATACGCTTCCAAAACCGACCGCTTCAATAATCAACCGGCGGAAGTGTATCGGCAGAGAGGGACTGAACGCGATCCCTACCGAATATTTGATTTTAAAAACCAGTCAGCTCTGAGCGGTATTGATACTTATCAATCAACACATCAAGCAAACCAATCACTGAAATCGTCACCACAAATCCAATAGTTCCCGCAAATACATCCACAGACCAAATCTCCAAAAAATTGACAGTGAATGCGGTATTGCAAACATCAAGCCAATCGTTGAGCAATTGAAAACGAACGGATGTGTGACCACTAACAAAGGGTTAACTAGCAGGATAATCATGATGACCCAACGTGCTCTACTCGTGCTCACTTCTCACACCGAACTTGGTCATACAGGCCGAGGGACTGGTTTTTATTACGACGAAATGGCCGCACCCTATTGGACAATCCGGGACCTTGGCTGGCAAATCACGCTTGCATCCGTCGCTGGCGGACCCGGTCTCCCCGATCCAAAAACCGTCGTAGAACCCGACCAACGGCCACCAAATGTCGCGCGCTTCATGGCTGATCCGGCTGCAATGGATCAGCTCGAGACCACGCTGTTGGCAAGCGAAGTCAGTGGTGCAGACTATGATTGCGTCTTTTTACCTGGCGGACATGGTGCAATGTGGGATTTTGATGACAACCCCGTCGGTCAAATCGTCACTGACGCTTGGGCATCGGGCGCGGTTGTTGGCGCTGTTTGCCACGGACCCTCAGGATTGCTGCAAGCGAAAGAGACAGATGGCTCACCACTAGTTCAAGGAAAACGCGTCAATAGCTTCACCAACCGCGAGACAGAACAAATCGAGCTGATGGGTGTTGAGCCATTTTTACTTGAAACACGTCTTCGCGAGCTGGGCGCGCTCTTTGAGTGCAGTGAAAACTTTACCTCTCATGCGGTGAAGGATGGACGATTGATCACAGGGCAAAATCCACAATCGACAGCCGCGGTCTGTCGCTTACTTCATGACACACTTGGGAACCTCTGATGCTAACGAGTCTTCACGCATTAATCTTCGCATGGCTTGGTGCGATCACCATGTTCACCCTGACCGTATCTCCGACAGTCTTCGCAACACTTGAAGGGCCGCAAGCGAGCGCCTTCCTGAGAGCTTACTTTCCCCGCTTATTCAAATATGAGATCGCAGTCGGACTAGCCATCATTGCCTTAAGCATCGGACTCTCAATGGGGGGCACGACCTATCAGTATGGCATGAGTGTTGGCTTGGTCGTGACCGTCCTCGCGTATCTAAATTTACGGGTCATCATGCCTAAGGTGAATGAGGTGTCGGATCAGCTCATCAGTGACCCAAGCCCCACCATCAAACGACGATTCGGCATGCTCCATGGTCTGTCGGTGGGATTTTTCGGGATCAATGCGATATCCATGATTACTTTATTCGCATTTGGATCCTAACCACCCGTCCTCGTGCAAATCTCTACAGCTGATCAATCGCGCGCTCCCATCGTTGGAAAAATCGCCGACGGTTGACCTCATCTAAATGGACAATCAGGGCTGGTGTCATCCGAATCGGCTTGATCGGACCCCCTTTCCGGTTCACTCGCAAAACATCCAAACGTACGCTGGGTAGCAGCCGACTCTGACCATCTTGGCTCAAGAAAAAGCCAACCAACGCATTGGCTAATTCGACATCATTCGCCTGAGACGGAACAAATGCTGTTCTCGGAATTGCTAACTGATAATCGTCAAAACGCAATACTCTTAGATTCGGCGCATTCGCAAGACGCGGCAAGACATAGGATTCCAAAACGTTGTAAGCAAGATCGGAGTCCCCCGCGACAACTTGATCAATCATATCGCCGGAGCAACAATTGGGAACAAAGGCTCTGGAACCAAACGCATCCAGCAAACTCCAAAAATGCTCATCCTGAACCAAATCTTGTCGGCTAAGAAGATAACCAACCCCAGAGATTGCCGGGTCATACATGGTTAACTTCAATCTCTTCTTGGGATCTGACTCGATGAGTGCCACTAACTCCCGACGTGTTCTGGCATGTTCCAGTTCTCTCCATCGTGTTTTATTAAAAATAGTAACGATGGGTTCCACTGACAACTGAATTAACTCGCCACGCCAATTCAGGTGCCGAGTCAATCCCTGGTCGAGTGGTCGTGCAAACCCGTCGTTCACTAAGCGCACCTGTAAATCAACGGCAGATGACATAACAAGATCGATATCTGCAGACAATCCAGAACGAACAGCTTGATCAATATCTCGACTAGACATCTGCAAATAACGAACCCTTACCGCCTTTTGCGAACCAACAAAACCTGCAAATACTGGCTGGACACGCGCGAATTCCGACGTACCAATCACGGTGATTTCGTCCTCGCCCTGGCCGACAAAAAACTCACCCTCCACTTCAAACGCGCTTGCCTCGATCGAAAACAGGATTAACAAACCGTAAAGCATAAATCGCATCGTGATCCCCCTCCTGCTCGCTCTGTGATCGTGAATTGTCCACCATGAGACGCCGCCACTTTCTCGACAATCGCCAAGCCTAAGCCGACATGTGATGTGGCGGTTTTAGTCGAGTCGAAATCGCTGGAGTGATCTCGTTCGCCAACAAAGCCAGGACCACGGTCGAGAATCACCACACAGGCGGTCAAGCCACGCTGTTCAACCACCACTTCGATATCAGTCAATGAAGGGGAGTACTCGATTGCGTTATCAATCAAACAAGTAATTGCTTCACGAATAGCAATGCGATCGCCGTCAATCGTTAACACTTCTACGTCGGCAGGATGCATTACCAGTGCGATCTCTTTGATTTCTGCTGTGGGATCAATGGTTCTTAAAATACTCGACACTAATGCCCGAAGATCAAAACTCTCCCTGGTTCCAACCAACTGCCGATAGGTAATAGTTGCCCTGAGAAGAAGCTGTGTCGCCAACTTACTGGCATATCTCGATCGAATAATGAGGTCTTTTACAGCCGACTTTGAGCGCGGTTCCACTTCGCGCTCAAGCAGTTCAGCACGCGTCAGAATCGCGGCGATTGGCGTTTTGATCTGATGCGTTGCCTCGGCAATAAACGCGCGATTTTCTTCAAGCAAGCCTCGATGCTGGTCAAAGGTTCGATTCAGTGTTTGGACCAATCGAACAACCTCTGAGGGAACTTCTCGTTGAATTGGCGTGAAATCATCAGCCCGTCGTGTATTTAAATCATGTTCAATCTCGACCACAGGTTTCAATGCATGACGCAAGCTCAATTCTGCCCACAGTGCAAGGACAGCAAAGGCCAAAAGCACCGCCAGCGCGATCCAAATCGCGATAGTTGTCGATTGTTTCTGATAACTGGTTTCGGTCTGACCAATCAAGACTCGCAAGCGTTCAGAGCTCCCAGGAAAAATCGGCTTACTGGTCATCAAAAATCGAGTGGACTCTCCGCGATACAGCCGCTCGTAGGCTGGAAGCTCATCATTATTTGCAGCCGGCAAATCCCGGTAACCGGATAAATGTTCATCATCCAGGAATACCGCGTAGTAGATTCGCTCAGGCGCTGAATACGCGAGCACCTCAAATGCTTGATAGGGCAATTCAAACTCAATCGCATTGTCGACTTTGATTGCACTATCCAATATCACCTGCGCTACGGCTTGCAGGTTACGATTCTGTCCTTCACGCAAGGATCGCTCGACGATCGCATTGGTCGACCAGTAGACGATCATCGAGACAACAATCAACATCACTAGCCAAAGGCCGAACAAACGACCGCGAATGCTCCAACCGCTACCCATCGGAGCGATATCTCAATTGATAGCCATAGCCACGGATGGTCTCAATCTCCAAACCATAGTCGGCTAATTTTCGACGTAACCGACTGACATGCACTTCGATTGCATTGGCCGATGCATCTTGATCGAGGCCATAAAGCCGATCAAACAAAAACTCTTTGGATGCAGACCAGCCGCTTGATTGAATCAGCGACTCGAACAACTTTAATTCCTGCGATCGCAACGAAACTTGATCACCATCGATCCACACAGTGCGATTGGTGGGGTCGTAAGCGAGCGGTCCAATCGTTTGTGTCACTGCTGGTTTTGCCACATGTCGACGTTTCACTGCACGCAATCGGGCGTCCAGCTCATCGAGGGCAAACGGCTTAGTCAGATAATCATCTGCGCCCTCATCCAAGAGGTACACTTTATCTTCGATTTCAGAACGCGCAGTCAAAACAAGAATCCCGACAGGTAGTGCAGATCCACGAACCTGCTTCAACAAAGTCGTCCCTTCACCGTCTGGCAATTCAATATCTAAAATGATGACCTCATAAGCTTCTTTTTCCGAATGCCACAAGCCTTCGGCAATTTTCAAAGTTGGGGCATGATCAACCGTATGACCGGTTTGCCTGAGATGTTTCAGTAGCGACTCTGCTAAATCATCAGTGTCTTCGACCAGTAATAATCGCATGTCAGTTTGGTGTCAGCTTCCTGTGGTTGTATAACCGAGACGCAATTGTGTCTCAATCAAAACCATAACAGGAGAGTACGCATGAAACTTTCTTTTTTTAAGGCTGTTGCGGCCGCTGGCTTAGCAAGCCTAGTCGCTCTCAGCCCACTGACTCATGCCGGCGGTCACGGCGGTAAAATGGACAGCATTCACTTCATCATCCCAGGCGGTGCTGGCGGTGGATGGGATGGGACTGCACGTGGAACCGGTGAAGTTCTCACCAAGTCAGGCCTTGTTGGCTCTGCTTCCTATGAAAACATGTCAGGTGGCGGTGGCGGGAAAGCGATTGGATACCTGATCGAAAACGCAAAATCGAACACTGGCACTTTGATGGTGAACTCCACACCGATCGTGATCCGTTCACTCACCAAAGTCTTTCCACAAAGTTTTCGGGATTTGACACCGATTGCAGGAACCATTGGTGACTACGCGGCGCTGGTCGTGAAAGCTGATAGCGATATTCAAACATTCAAAGATCTTGTGAAAATCTACGAAAACGATCCCAATGATCTCGCCATCGCTGGTGGGTCTGTCGCAGGCGGCATGGATCATCTCGTCGCTGCACTAGCGATGAAATCTGCTGGTGCTGATCCATTAGCAGTAAAGTATCTGCCGTTTGACGCAGGCGGAGAAGCCATGGCCTCTTTGTTATCTGGAGAAGCTGATGCGCTGTCGACAGGTTTATCAGAAGCCGTTGGTCTCGCTGAACAAGGTGAAGTTCGTATTCTGGTGACCACAGCACCGAAAGCAATTGATGGCATCCCGTCATTGAAAAGCGAAGGATACGATGCTGAGTTTGTCAACTGGCGTGGGTTTTTTGCAGCTCCCGGTATTTCTGCTGATCAAAAAGCGAAATTTGTCAAAGTCCTTGGTGACATGTACAACACTTCTGAATGGGAAGAAGTTCGTGCACGGAACAAGTGGGTAAATATCTACAACCCTGATGATGATTTCGTGAAATTCCTCGAAAAGCAGGAAGCAGAAATCGGTGGCCTGATGAAAGAACTCGGGTTCCTATAACGCCATGGCCCGGATCGATCGTTATATCGCTTTAGCACTGCTCGCGTTCTCGGTCGGTTACGGGTATCTCGCTTGGGTGCATCCGCTGCTTCCTTTTGAGGCACGGATGCCCTTCAAGCCCAATACCATGCCTCTCGGCTTAGCCGCTTTGGGCATTCTTTTGTCTTCGCTTCTATTGTTAATGCCAAACTCTGATGATCCGTCGAAAGACGTTGACGGTTGGCGCGGCTTTGCCTGGAAAGAAACGGCCTTATTGATCAGCTTCGCCATCGCTTACGCCATTGTTTTAAGACCCTTTGGCTTTATTGTCTCCACCACCCTTTTCATCATTTTGTCATCTCGTGTCCTCGGGGAAACCAACATCATCAGATCGATCACAACCGGCATCATCACCAGTGGATTGATTTGGTATTTGGTTGACGAGGTACTTGGAATTTATTTGGTGGCCATGCCGGCTATCTTCGGAGGCTCATCATGATCGAGGGATTACTCGTCGGGCTTCAGGCCGCCATTAGTCCATTCAATATTCTGATGGTGTTTATCGGTTGCTTCTTAGGCACCTTCATTGGGATGCTCCCTGGTCTCGGGCCTATGTCCATCATCGCCATTATGATCCCAATCGCGATCCAATTAGGCGACCCAGCATCCGCTCTGATTTTGTTATCTGGTGTGTATTACGGTGCCATCTTTGGTGGTTCTACCTCCTCCATTTTAATCAATGCCCCAGGAGTGGCCGGAACCGTGGCTTCATCATTTGATGGCTACCCGATGGCCCGGGCAGGCCAAGCCGGCAAAGCACTCACGATTGCAGCGATTAGCTCGTTCGCAGGCGGAACCATTGGCGCTATCCTGTTGATGATCTTCGCCCCAGTGTTATCTTCAGTTGCGAAGCTCTTCTGGTCCGCTGAATACTTCTCGCTCATGGTGTTAGGTCTAACTGCGATTGCGGCCTTTGCTGGCCAAGGGAAAATCATCAAGGCCATGTGTATGACCGTCTTTGGCGTCATGCTGGCAACCGTGGGTGAATCGGCACTACACAACGCGGCGCGGTTCACGATGGGGATTATGGATCTGCAAAGCGGAATTTATTTCGTCACGCTTGTCATGGGCCTATTTGCGCTTCCCGAAGCGATTTTTTTGATTCTCGATAAAAAGCGCAGCCAGGCTATGGCGAATAACAACAAAATCGAGAATCTCAGAATTACCAAAGAGGAGGCGCGAGAAATCGCTCCAGTCATTGGTCGACAATCATTACTCGGATTTTTTGTGGGGGTTCTGCCAGGAGCCGGAGCCACAATGGCATCATTCTTAGGCTACGGCATTGAACGCAATTTGGCGCCAAGTGGAGAGCGCGAAAAATTTGGTCAGGGTTCGATTCGAGGACTTGCCGCTCCAGAAACCGCCAATAACGCAGCCTGTACTGGATCTTTTGTGCCGATGTTAACGTTGGGAATCCCGGGATCTGGGACGACAGCCATTCTTCTTGGGGCATTGGTTGCTCTCAGCATCACGCCGGGGCCGCGACTGATGGAAGATCAACCTGAGGTATTTTGGGCTGTGATCATTTCGATGTATCTGGGAAATCTCGTTCTTCTGATTTTGAACCTTCCACTCATCCCCTACATCGCGAAACTCTTAACCGTTCCTCGCCACTATCTCATTCCCTTTGTGATCTTCTTTTCACTCATTGGCGCCTATATTGGCCAAAATAATGCCACCGAACTTTTGATCATGATCGCGCTCGGTTGTATGGCGACGGTATTACGATTCGGTGGTTTCCCCCTCCCACCGATGATTATTGGGTTTATCTTAGGCGGTATGCTAGAAGATAATCTCGGTCGAGCGATGCGTAAAGCGGGCGGCATGGAGTTCATGTGGGAACGACCAATGACACTGGCGATTTTTGTCCTGGCGCTGGCATTGTTGATTTATCCGATCCTGAAAGATAGGAAACGACCATCCGGTGAATAATCAACCATTGAAGGGCTTCAGAATTTTAGACGTTACCAACGTTCTATCTGGACCTTTTTGTGGATACCAACTCGGACTTCTGGGTGCGGAGATTATCAAGGTTGAAGCACCTGATGGAGATCTGGCTCGTCAGCTCGGAGCCAATCCGAGTTGGAATGAACAACGCATGGGGATTTCATTTCTGGCACAAAACGCTGGAAAACGCTCAATTAGCTTGAATCTCAAGTCCGAAGCAGGAAAGCAGATCTTTCTTGAGCTCGTGAAAAGCTCAGATGCTCTGATCGAAAATTTCAGACCTGGGGTCATGGACCGTTTGGGTCTTGGCTTTGAGGTCTGCAAAGCGACCAAAGATCCAATTGTGTACTGTGCGATCTCGGGATTTGGTCAACAGGGGCCATTAAAAGACAATCCAGCCTATGATCAAATCATCCAAGGGATGAGTGGTGTGATGGATATTACGGGTTCAGACAACACACCGCCTTACCGAGTTGGATACCCCATTGCTGATACGGTTGGCGGTTTAACAGCAGCACTTGCCGTCTCTGCCGCACTTCACCAGAAAACATCGCAATACATTGATGTGTCAATGCTTGAAAGTGTGTTAACAACCATGGGCTGGGCGGTCTCGAATCTTCTCATGCATCAGGTCGAACCCACTCGCGTCGGCAACGAGAATATGACGTCTGCTCCAAGCGGAACCTTTCAAACACGAGATGGCTTGATCAATATTGCTGCAAACCAAGACCGTCAGTGGGAGCAGCTCGTTGCAGTGCTTCACGCACCTGCATTGAAACAGGACATCAGATATCAGTCCCGAGAGCATCGAAAAGCCAATCGCCACGCATTAAAAGCGGACTTAGAAGCCATTCTGTCACATCGATCGACCGATGAATGGATGACGGAGTTTCAAGCGGCAAACATCCCGGCAGGTCCTGTCTTATCGGTCCGCGAAGCCCTTGAACTTGAGCAAATTCAAATGCGTGGGTTCACACAAAAGATTCAACAAGATCACCCCTCAGGTACCATTGATGTCGCGACCAATGGATTTCTATTGAACGGCGAGCGATTGAAAGCGGAATCCCCCGTGGAAACACTCGGAGAATCGACAGCATCAATCTTAAGCGAGCTTGGATACGATTCGCGGCGAATTGATTCACTGAAGAATGAAGGAGTCATTGGATGAGTGATGTTTCAGACTGGTGGCGAACCAAGATCATCCAAATGGAGCCGGGCAAAATTGCATTCCGTGGCCGCTCGATTGAAGAATTGATTGAGTCACAGTCGTTTACTGACATGATCTGGCTGATGGTGATGGGTTTCCCTGCATCGAAAGCACAAGCGCGCCTCCTGGATGCCGCCTTGGTGGCATCCGTTGATCATGGACCTCAGGCTCCCTCTATTGCCGCGAGCCGCATGGCGATGACCTGCGGTGTCGGAATCAATAATGCCATCGCCTCAGGAGTCAATATGCTTGGGGATGTGCATGGTGGTGCTGGCGAACAGGCTCTCGAACTGTTTCAAGCGATCCAACGCCAGAGCCAACGGATGCCATTCGACGAAGCAATCGCAACGACGTTATCCCAGTTAACAGATCAGGGCGTGACCTTTGTTCCAGGTTTTGGTCATCGATTTCACAAACCTGAAGATCCAAGGGCTCGCCCATTGATGGATGTGCTCCGAGCCTGCGCAGCCCAAGATTCTGCCATTGATGGACAGTTTTCAGAGATCGCCGAAGGCCTTCAAGATGCGATTGAACACATCAAAGGTCGGAGAATCGCCATGAATATTGATGGCGCTACGGCTGCGATCTATGGAGCGCTCGGGGTTCCCTCCACACTGGCTCGCGGGCTATTCTGTCTTTCTCGGAGTGTTGGGTTAACCGCTCATGCTTACGAGCAGTCCTTAGCCAATGAACGGAACAAAGGACCAACCCCGCCCCACTATCGATGGACCTTTGACGGCAGCGATATCGACCAACCCAAGGATTAGCATGTCAGACCCACTGGGACTTCTCTACGCGATCGTGCTCTGCGCCCTCGGCGGATTTATTGGGCAACACGTGTTTCTGTTTTTCAAACCTAAGCTCGGTTTCATCTGGGCCGGCGGGGTCTCGGCACTCATCGGCTTCTTTTTAATGGTGATGGTTGCTGTCTTCACGCAATCTATCTTCGATTATCCCCCGATTCAGTAAACAATTCTTGCATTGCGCTTCGTTAGACGTTAGTCTAGTTACCAATCGTAACAATCTCTCATAAGGAGTTTTCTCATGTCAGTCATGCAAGCCACAAGCTATGTTTTTCAAACGTCTTGCGGATGGTGCAAGACAGTTCGCGAAGCTGTCACAAAACCAGCCATTTTGCTTTACCAAGGAATTCTTTTAGGCCGTCAATTACATGCCAACTATCGCGTCGCTGAGCAGGTCGCAGGTCGCGGTGAATACCGCGGCATGACAGTGTCGGAGGTTGCAAACCTCATCAACAAGCAAACGATCTAAAGACGAATCTGGAGGGAGACGCAATATTGCATCTCCCCTCGCAGGTCCTTTCGGGAACATTGCTCAAACGGAAACCGCTTAGGTCGGTCCTTAATCTGTTTATCCAGAGGTATCGTTAAGTCAACTGATCAAGCTCGCGTTTCTTTGCTTCAGCCAATTCAGTCAATTCGGAGTATTTACGGATATCACCACTCCGCTGAGCCTGCATGGCTTGTTCCAGCAGTGTTTTGTATTGCTCGTCCAACTTCTTTTTGGGGTCACTCTTAAATAAGCCAAACATGGTCATTCCTTTCAATTTGAATAAACAAATGATTGCGTTGGTCGTGACTCTTTTAAAGAGTCGTCATTGCAACTGGCATCAATTGATTGAAATCCAACTTATCAAAACGCTCTAAATTGCTTCACTGTCCGAATGGATTCTTCGTTGTCTCCATGCACACACAAGGCGTCAACAGGCATCTTCAGCACTGATCCGTCGCTTGCGATAATGGTTCCTTCAGTGATGATCCGTTCAGCTTGTTCAAGAATTTGAGAGGCATCGTGATAAACCGATCCCTCGATCGAGCGCGATTGTAAGCGACCTTGAGGCGTATAGCGCCGATCCGCAAATGCCTCAAACAATAAAGACACACCGATCGTCTCAGCCATCGCTGCATGCTTTCGATGATCTTGAGTCCCTAGGATCATCAATGGAAGATCCAGCTTGGATTCAGCGAGAGCCCTCATCAACGCGACCATTAAATCAGGGTCATCCATCATGCAGTTGTACAACGCCCCATGCGGTTTGACATACGTAACAGCCATCTCCTCCATCGCTGCAATCGCGACGAGTGCACCCACTTGAGCGAGCATATGAACGGCAGCCTCGGCATGTGGGATCAATAATGGACGGCGGCCAAATCCCAACAAATCAGGGTAGCTCGGATGCGCACCAATAGTGACCCCATGCGTTTTCGCAAGACGCACTGTTCGCTGCATAGTGACAGGATCGGAAGCGTGACCTCCGCAGGCCACATTCGCTAGGTCAATATGCGGCATCAAAGCCTCATCATTACCCATTGACCAAACACCAAAACTTTCACCCACGTCTGCATTAAATTTCATGACTCTCTCTTTATCCCAGCCTTATCGAAAGTCACCAAAAAACTGTCGATACTGTAAAAACTCCTGAACGGCAATCTCTCGCGATACTGCTCGAAACGACACCATTTGACCGGCACGTCGTTGTGCAAGTTGACCCAATGACTTGCGGGTCAGTGTCCCCAACATCGGGTAACCACCCAGCGATTGATGGTCCCGCATTAACACAATCGGCTGCCCTGATGGTGGAACTTGAATTCCACCCAACGGAATCGGAACCGAATACCGTGGTCGCTCCGCAACAATCGAAAGGTCTCCATCGAGACGATACCCCATCCGACTCTGCTCACGCGTGACCTTGTAACCTTGATTGAAGAACAAGTCTGTCGCATCCGATGCAAACTGATCAGTTTCTCGCAAGATCACATCACAAACCAACGGCTGATGATAAGACTCTAGATAGCGCTTCGGAATGAGATTCACAGGGCGACGTTCGTGTGTCTGATATGGCAACACGTCTTCTATCGATAGCGGCTCACCCTGACCATCAAGGCCGCCAAGCGAGTCCCGCTGGCAAGTGGATACGCTGCCAAGCACAGGTTGAATCGCAAAACCTCCTTGAACAGCGAGATAGCTGAACATCCCGCTACTGAGGCGTCCCAAGCGAAGGATCGAACCAGCCAAGACGGGGTGTGCTCCTGGCCCAGGGAGTGGTTGGCCATCGAGCGTCATCTCTCCCCAAGCTCCAGTCAGAGCTAGATTGACGTCTTTGGTGAATTCGGCGACGAATCCACCTCCCCCAATTTCCAATAACGGCAATGTAACGGCGTTCCCCAAACACGAATTCGCCCAGCACGCTGCGACACTATCCATCGGCCCGGCTTTCGCAACACCTTGGCTCGCAAAGCCATACCGCCCAGGGTCTTGCACACTATGCATCGGATTGGTCTGTTTAATCCGGAGCATGAGCAGCCTCGAGCCGCTGAAATTCAGCAAGAGAAATCGGTCGAAAACGAACACTTTTGCCCATCGACAACTGGGCATGAATTGATTGGTCGTTGAGAGACACAATGGATCCTGGCATCCGACCAATGATGTGCCAACCACCCGGTGTCTGCTTCGGATAGATTACCGTTTGATTCTCGGCAATCGCGACCGAACCTGCAGGAATACGGGTTCTTGGGACATCGAGTCTCGGCAAATGAAGTCTCGGATCCGTCTCTCCAAGATAAGCAAATCCAGGGACAAAACCCGTGGCTAATACCCGATAGTCACGGCTGTGATGCGCTTCGACGACTGCATCGACCGACAAGTGTGTGCGTTCACTAATTGATTTGAGATCGATGCCAAATGTGGGGTCATAACACACGGCAATTTCGATCAAGTCCGATTCGGTCTGAGACGAGCTCTCTGACGCCGGCTCAAGCAGATCGTGAAGGGTTTGGTTCAGTTGTCTTACTGAGATCAGATCCGGCCTGACAACCAAGTTCAAGAGACCAAACCCATAACAATAATCAACCAGCCATGGAAGAGGTGTCGCCTTAATCCAGCGCGATAATCGCTCGACTTTCTCGAGCGTCTCACTGGCCACAGGGTCGCCTAAATGGATTTCAATTGTGTCTTCTGATACCCACTGCATTGACTTCAAATCGCTCACGGCGCTGTCCTACCTCCGTCTACCTTGATCGACGCGCCAGTCCTAAACATGGACTCCAGCCACATACCCTGACGACCAAACCCACTGGAAATTGTACCCTCCAAGATGCCCCATTACATCGACCACCTCACCGATAAAATACAACCCTCGATGATCGTTACATTCCATGGTTTTCGATGACAAGTGTTTCGTATCAATGCCGTGAAGCGTGACTTCCGCTGTTCGATAACCTTCGGTTCCTGAGG
>ERZ802830.1400-NODE-1400-length-23028-cov-17.1686_pt1 | contig 23028 bp, 21 predicted proteins | sample MGYA00345654_ERZ802830 | MGnify/ENA primary metagenome ERZ802830 (study PRJEB30503, sample SAMEA104212375) | marine metagenome | biome: Westerlies Biome; feature: [SRF] surface water layer (ENVO:00010504) within the epipelagic zone...; material: water...
GTCGGCCTGCCCATACCCACATGCTGGGTCATACCAACTGTCGAGCACTGCTGGTCAGTGAGCATCATGCTCACGAGGTTGAGGGCATGCAGCAGGAACTGCCCGATCTTGAGCATATTTTCGTGCGCGATGCTGGCTACGAAGATTGGTTGGCCGGTCAATCGGCTGAAGATCCCGATGTGACGGTAGCGCCGGACGATTACTTCATCATTCGTCATACCGGCGGTACCACGGGCTTGTCGAAAGGGGTCGCCTATACCCACAAGGCGTGGCTCGCAGCCGGGCGCGACTGGTTTTATACCTTTCCGCCGGTGGAACCCGGCGACAAATGTTTGCACCTTGGTCCGATCTCACACGGTTCGGGCTACCAGTATTTGCCCATGTGGCTATCCGGTGGTTGCAACATCATGCTCGACCACTTTGAAACGGGTCATACGCTGGATGTGATCGAACAAGAGGGTATTAACTTTCTCTTCATGGTGCCCACCATGGTGAATGCGGTGGTTCACGATAACGGCGCACGTGGCCGCGACTTTTCCTCGCTGAAGTGCTTGTTGGTAGCGGCAGCGCCAATTCAAGATGCCACGGCCCTGGCGGCTCGTGAGGTATTTGGTGATGTGCTGTACCAAGGCTATGGGCAGACCGAAGTGCTGCCGGTATCGATGATGAACTCGGCCCAGTGGTTTGCAGACATTGCCGGCTCTAATCCGCTGCGAGCCTGCGGCTTGGCGCTGCCATTTTCTGAGGTAGAGATTTGGGATGAAGACAACAATCCGGTAGCGCCCAACGACGTTGGCGAAATCGTCGCCCGCTCTGACGGCATGATGAGCGAATTCTGGAATAACCCGGACGCCACCGCCGAGCGTATCGTCAACGGCTGGATCAAAACCGGCGACCTCGGCAAGCTCGACACCAACGGCTATCTGTATGTGGTGGATCGGGCCGACGACATGATCATTTCCGGCGGGTTCAATATTTGGCCAGCGGAACTTGAGAATGTGCTCGCAGGCCATGCTGATGTGCTGGAGGTGGCGGTATTTGGTGTGCCGCACGAGCGCTGGGGTGAAACACCTCATGCCCTGTGCGTGGTTAGCGAGGGCAGTGCGGTCACGGCTGAAGAACTGATCGAATTGGTGAGCAGTGACTTGGGGTCTTACAAAAAACCCGGCGGCGTCACCATAACCACAGAGCCCTTGCCAAAAAGTCCTGTGGGCAAGATCAAACGCAAAGATCTGCGTGAACCCTTTTGGGCCGGGGTTGATCGTCGAGTATCCGGTAGTTGACCGAGCTGCCATTTCCAAAAGCGCAGAAGCCGCTGAAAGTCGCCCTGGCCGGGGGCGGCATTGGCGGTCTTACCACAGCGCTGTGCCTCGCCCGCGCAGGCCACGCGGTAACGGTCTATGAGCAAGCTGATACCTTTGTGGAATCTGGAGCTGGCGTGCAAATATCGCCGAACGCAGCGCGGGTACTGCATGCGCTAGATCTTAAGCAGTCGTTACAAAGGGTGGGTTTCCTGCCCCAGGCGACTGAGATTCGCAGTTGGCGCAGTGGCCGCGTTATTTCACATACCCCGCTCGGACATGCTGCTCGCGAGCGTTACGGCGCACCTTACTATCATGTGCATCGGGGCGATCTGCTGCAGTTGCTGGTGGCCCAGGCACAGGCCCAGCCAAAGATAGAGTTGGTACTAGGCAAACGTATCAGCGCGTTCACCCAAGACAGTGCCGGTGTGTCGCTTGATCTTGGTAATGAGTCTCGAGTTTTTGATTTGCTCATCGGCGCAGACGGCATTCATTCGGCGGTACGCGAACAATTGTGGGGCGAGCAGGCGGCAGATTTCACCGGCAACATGGCTTGGCGCCTGTTGGTTCCGGTAAACCGGTTACCCGAGGGCTTAGTCGCACCGAATGCCACGGTGTGGTGGGGGCCGGGTAAACACTTCGTGCATTACTTGGTCAACAGTGGTCGTCAGGTGAACTGCGTCTGCGTGGTGGAAACCAACGCTTGGCACCCGGAGTCGTGGATCGAACCCGGATCGCTGGCCGAACTGAAAGCAGACTTCGCTGGCTGGCATGACACCATTCAGGCATTACTTGCCCGCGCCGATGAGTCCTCGCTGTTCAAGTGGGGTTTGTTTGACCGCGCGCCAATGCAGGCATGGGGGCAGGGAAGGGTGAGTCTGCTGGGGGATGCCTGTCATCCAACGCTACCCTTCATGGCGCAGGGCGCCGCCATGGCCATAGAAGACGCGGCGGTGTTGGCTCGCTGTCTAAGCGCCGGTAGCGAGAACGAGCAAGATTGCGCTACCACGCTGCTGCGTTACGAAGCACTGCGGCGGCAACGTACTGCAGACGTGCAGCGCGGCTCGCGGCGCAATGCGACGATCTTTCATCTGTCTGGCATCAAGGCATGGCTGCGTGATCGCGCAGCAGCGCGGGCTGGCGGGCACACCATGGACAAACTGTATCGCTACAACCCGTTGAGTGTGGGGCTACACGACAACATGGATCCTTGAGCCAATGAACAGCGCCACTTGGCTTTTGTTGGGCCTAACACTATTTGCCGGGGCAGCGTCACCGGGTCCGAGCCTTGCCTTGGTGGTGCGTAGCGCTCTTACCGGCGGCCGTCTTGCGGGGTTGTTGGTCGCTCTGGCCCATGGCATTGGCGTGTGGCTCTATGCCTTGGCAGTGGTTTTTGGGGTTGCCGCTGTACTGCTTCATGTTGCCTCGTTGATGCTTGTCGTGCAGCTCATCGGCGTGCTGTTTTTGATGTATCTGGGTTCGCAGATGATTCGTGGTGGCTTAGCTGCTGGCGCGCACAACACCGAAAACCCCACGGTGCAGACGGCTGCGCGCTCGCATGGTCGTTACGTTACTGACGGTTTTTTGATCGTATTTCTTAACCCCAAGATCATGGTGTTTTTTCTGGCGGTGTTCAGTCAGTTTCTGACGTCGGAGCAAAGTCTTCAGACCCAGGTGGCGGCGGCAACCCTTGCCGGCGTTATTGACGGCCTGTGGTATGCCCTTGTCGCTACGCTGGTGAGTCTGGGTCCCTTCGGCGCCTCGTTGCAGCGTCACAGCGGTAAAATCGATTTGTTCTTTGGGGCCGCCCTGTGGGTAATATCGCTGTGGATTTTATTGCGGCTCCTCAGTGACGGCTCCGGCATCTGATTCACAATGCCTGCAGCCGCAGTGCGCCCTAAAACAAACACGGGAGTGACCCTATGTCTTTCTACGAAAAGCGCATTCTGCCCCACGTCATTAACTGCGCCTGTGGCGCTCCGGCGGTGGCCCGTCAGCGCGAAAAAGTGGTGCCCGAGGCCAAGGGCCGCGTGTTGGAGCTGGGGATTGGTACGGGTCTGAACGCGACCTATTACCGCGCTGCAGACGTTACTGAGGTCGTCGGGGTGGACCCTAGCCGCGAAAGCTGGGTGTTAGCCCAGCCTAAGATCGCCGAAGCCTGCGTACCCATCGAGTATTGCGAGGCCAGTGCTGAGGATATTCCGCTGCCCAGCGATAGCATCGACACGGCAGTGATCACCTACACGCTGTGCACGATCCCGCAGCCAGAAAAAGCGCTACAAGAAGTCGCTCGGGTGCTGCGCTCGGATGGACGCGTGTTGATTGCCGAGCATGCGCTGGCACCGGATGCGGCGGTGATAAAGTGGCAGAATCGCTTGAATGGCCTGTGGGGCAAGATTGCTGGCGGCTGTCATATCAACCGCGACATTCGCGGACTGCTGGACGCTAGCCCGCTGCAGGTGCGTCAATGGCAGGGCATGTACCTGCCCCAAACGCCCAGAGTGGCAGGCTACAATGTATGGGGCACCGCGTCACTGAAGTGATGTGGTAAATCACAGGATGAAACCGTGGCACTAGAACTGTTGGATCAGAAAGCCTCGCGAGGGGAAGCCACGCGGCAGTCGCTGATGCGTGCGGCTGAGCGTCTGTTTGCGGAGAAGGGCGCGAACAATGTCACCATTCGGGAAATTGTCGAAACGGCGGGGCAGAAAAATGAATCGGCGCTGCAATACCATTTTAAGAATCTAGAGGGCTTAATTGCTGCCACCCACCGTTATCGCGATGCTCAAATCGTTGCGGTGCGAAGTCGCTGTCTCGATGAACTTGCCGACCAATCCGACCAGCCCCAGCTGCGCGATATTGCCACAGCCATGGTGCACCCCACCTTTGAATTGGCGGGCAAGCATGCCGACTTTCGGCGCTACATACGCGGTTTCAGTTTAAGCCTCGCGACCAGTGACGTGTCACCGATGATATCGGTGCGACGCGGCAGTAGAGAGAACGACGAACGACTGGGCGATCTGCTGCGTGCTGCGCTACCCCAGCTGGATAATGAATCCTACCGCCGACGCTTAGATGCCGCGATTCGATACGTCAGTGTGTCGGTCTATGGCCATGCTCAGCAGCCCAATGCCTTTCGCGGCAAGACCGGTGAGCTTTTCTACCATCATCTAATCGATACGCTGGTCGGACTGTTGTCGGCGGCAGAGTCGGCGGACACTAAGGCGCTATCGCGTGAGGTGGCCATCTTTGAAGGTCGTTTGTCGGATTGACGCCCTCGCCGCAGCTAGCCGTTCTTAATGTGACGCATGACCACGGAGAAGTCTTTGCCGGTTAGGCCTTCTTGATCAAGCTGGGCGTAAAGCTGCTCTGCCTGTTTGCCGAAAGCGATGTTGGCGCTGGCGCCATCAGCCGCGTCTTGGGCCAACCTTAAATCTTTGAGCATCATGGCCACGGTAAACCCCGGCTCGTAATCGTTGTTCGCTGGCGATGCGGCTACTGGGCCGGGTGCCGGGCAATAGGATGTCATTGACCAACACTGGCCCGAGGCCTTGGATGAAATGTCGAAGAAGGTTTGCGCATCTAGGCCGAGCTTTTCCGCCAGGTTGAAGGCTTCTGATGTGGCGATCATGGAGATACCCAGCAACATGTTGTTGGCAGTTTTTGCGGCTTGGCCATTGCCCGACGGTCCGGCATGAAAAACGTTCTTACCCATGGCTTCGAGGATGGGTTTGGCGCGCTCAAAATCGGCGGTTTCGCCCCCCACCATAAAGGTCAGCGTTCCGGCATTTGCTGCGGCCACGCCGCCGGAGACCGGTGCATCCAATGCGCTAAAGCCTTGCTCGCCCGCCTTGCTCGCGGCGCTGCGCGCCTCATCTACAGCGATGGTGGAGCAGTCGATCAGCAGGGCGTCCTTGCTCGCACTAGCCAGCACGCCACCCTCATCGAAATACACTGAATGCACATGCATACCGGCAGGTAGCATGGTGATGATGAAGGCTGCATCTGCCACGCAGTCGGCGGCATCTGTGGCTGCCATGGCGCCTGCGGCCACAGCGTTCGCAACCGCCTGAGGATTCAGATCGAAGGCACGTACCTGATGGCCAGCGTCGGCAAGGTTCGCGCACATGCCGCTGCCCATGTTGCCAAGTCCAATGAATGCGATATTGCTCATGATGTTCCTCTGAAGTTATTTCTGCGCGTGGCGAGCCGCGGTGCTACCACTCGGCGATGCTGCCATCTGGGTGCCGCCAAATGGGATTGCGCCAGCGATGGCCAATTTCGGCCTGCTCGCGGACAAAATCCTCGTTGATCTCAACGCCCAAACCCGATCCCTGCGGAATGTCGACAAAGCCGTCGTTAAAGGCGAATACGTCGGGATTGCTTAAGTAGTTGGTCAGGTCGTTGGCTTGGTTGTAGTGAATGCCCTGACTTTGTTCCTGAATAAAGGCGTTCTGACAGACTGCATCTACCTGTAAACAGGCGGCCAGCGCGATGGGCCCCAGCGGGCAGTGTGGGGCTAGCGCGATATCCCACGTCTCTGCCATATCGGCGATTTTCTTGCATTCGGTTATGCCCCCAGCATGGGACAAATCTGGCTGAATGATGTCGGCGGCGCCGAGCGTAAACAGATCTTTGAAATCAAAGCGGGAGAACAGGCGCTCACCGGTGGCGATGGGCACATGGGTTTGACGGCGCAAATCTGCCATGGCCTGCAAATGCTCGCTCAGCACCGGCTCCTCAATAAACAACGGTGAATAAGGCTCAATGGCGTGAATGAGAGTCTTCGCCATGGGGGCATGCACACGGCCATGGAAGTCCACAGCGATATCTAGGGCGCTGCCCACGGCTTCGCGCAGGTGAGCGATGCGTTCAACTGCCGCGTCGATCTTGCTGATGCTGTCGACAATTTGCAGCTCTTCGGTGAGGTTCATCTTGGTGGCTTTGAACCCGTCTGCGATGGCCTGCTGGGCACTGTTCACAATATCTGAGGGACGGTCGCCGCCTACCCAGGCGTAAACGCGAATACGGTCCCGCACTTGGCCGCCGAGCAATTGATGTATCGGCGTGTCATGGTACTTACCCTTGATGTCCCACAAGGCTTGATCGATGCCGGCGATGGCGCTCATGTGGATGCCGCCGCCGCGATAAAAACCACCGCGATACAGGGTTTGCCAATGCCGCTCGATTTGCAGCGGGTCTTCGCCAATCAGGTAATCGGCCAGCTCTGCCACCGTGGCGGCCACCGAATGGGCGCGCCCTTCGAGTACGGGCTCACCCCAACCGACGAGGCCTTCGTCGGTGGTGATTTTCAAAAAGCACCAGCGTGGTGGGACAATAAAGGTTTCTAATGCCGAGATTTTCATGCCGAGGTTCCTGTCACTATCGCAAGCACTAGTATTTTGACCCCGTGAGCCAGATATCAGCCCGAGCCCAGCTTTGCTCCAAGTCTTCATCCACCGAAGCATCGCTGAACCCGCGAGCCGCCAGAGCCTGCTGTAGCCCAAAAAGTGACCAGCCGTTGTGCGGATGATCTTTGAGCTCTGCGCGAAAAACCGCCTCGGCCTTGGTGGGTTGGTCAGCGTCCAGTAGCGTCTGGCCCAGCCAGTGCCGTGCGGCAAAGGGCAGGGGTTCTGGCTCGTCGTAGTCGAGGCTGTCCTCCAGCGCCACGGCCTGTTCAAAGCTCTCGATGGCCGCTTCGGTCTCGCCACCGGTTAGCTGTATCTCACCGGCTAAAATGTGCACTAGTACTCCGACGACATTTTTCGCCGGGTGAAAGCGAATCTTGTCGTCCGTCCTAGCAACGTATGCTCGCAGGTCGGCGAGCGTCGTTTGCGCGCCCGTGAGATCACCGCCTTTGAGCATGGCATAGCCCTTCGCGAAGTCATAAATCGCTGCAGAGGCTGCGTTGTCGGGTCTGCGATTTAGCTCTAGCACTTCGTCAAAGCGACCGAATCGAATGAGGGTGGTGGCCTCGAACTGGGCGTCGCCTGCGTACTTGCGGTAGTCCTTACCCGCCTGCGTCGCTACGGCGCCTTGGCCGTCGTAGGAGGCCGCGAATAGCAGCATGTGTAGATTGTGGGTAGGGCCATAGGAAAAGCCCTTACCCTGTGCAGCCCGCCGGTCGGCGTTATTGGCGGCAATATTGGCGCGTACCGAGCGCCCCCACAGACCTACCTCGTTCCAAGTGTGGGAGGGCATATGCTGAATATGGCTAGCCATCGGCACCGTGGACGCTAAATGGTCTGCGCAGGCTAAGGCCAACTCGGGTTGTTGGCTGGATTCCGTGGCGTGAATATACAAGTGACAGGCGCCGGGATGCTTGATGTCTTGCGCAAGCACGCTGGTGAGCACGCCGTGCAGGCGCTGTAGGTCAGGATCGGCCAGGTCGCGATAGCCGCGACGATCTTCCAACAGAAACAGGCTCACCGCATAGACCGCTGCGACGTCGTGATTGTTCGGGTACTCCCTGTAGACCTTGGCCATGGCATTGGCAAAGGCCTGATCGACAGGGCGGCGCTCGTCAGGATCGTAGCCCTCGGGGTAGCGCACTAGAGCAGCCTCGATCAACGCCCGCTCCATGGCCGAGCTGTTTGCCTTAAGCTGGTTCGCTTGCTGGATCGCAACACGCGCAGCAGCGGCCTGCTCGGCGCTCATGCCACCGTTTAGAAAGGAACCTCGCGAGAACGCCTCGCCCCAAAAACACATGGCGCAGGTAGGGTCTAGCTCCCGTGCTCTGACCATGGATGCTACGGATTCGGGCATATTGTAGGCCCAGCGCAGCTGCATACCTTGGTTGAAGAAAGCCTGGGCTTCTGCGTTGTCGGTAGACACTTTCCACTCATAGGTGCCTAGCGCTTGGGGCAGGAGTTGAATAGCCATGCCTGGCGTAGCCATGGACATATGTTTGTTGTGGTCTGCGGCGGCGTTGGCCGCTTGGATGGTAGTAATAGACAGTGCGACAAGCGTAAACAAAGCAACTACTGCTCTGCTGCCATGGCGAACACGGCGAGTGAATGCGAATAGAAACATGCCTTGGCCCCTCCAGCTTTGCGCCAAGACTACCAGCAAATAACCGCTGGCTCAGCGGATGATGATCTGCTCAGAATTCGGCGGCAGGTTAAAGGTCTGCAGATCGTGGGCGAGGATGGTATTGCCGCTGAGTCCGCGCATGAACATGTCTTCGGTAAGATCGTTCACTGGCGTTGGCACCAAATGGTAAAGCACCAGTTGCTTGACCCCGGCGGCATTGGCGGCATCTTCGAGGGTCAGGCTGTCTGCGTGGTAGTCGATGACGTCTGTGACGATTTGCGCGATGCGCGGGCGGCCTGCCTCGGCCATGGAGCCGCGCATAATATCCAGCGACCGTCGTGCCAAGGCATCGTGAAAGACAACGTCGGCATTTTCGGCAGCAGCAAATAAGTTATCTGAGGCGTTGGTGTCGCCGCTGATAACAACCGAGCGCCCCTGATAATCAAAGCGATAGCCCACGGCAGGGTGAATGGGATGATGGTCGACTAAGAAACTGGTCACGGTCATGGTGTCGTCTTGCCATACAACCCCGGGTTCAAAGGTTTGGGCGGTCATTGGTCCGGCGGCAGGTGGCAGCAGTTCTACGCCATGGTGCGCGATGCGATAGCCCCTATCGAGTCGATACGCAGTGTTAAAGCCTTCCACCACAGTGGCCACGCCCTCGGGTCCGTAGACGTTTAGGCTTGCTTGGCGTCCCCCTACCCAGGAGCCAAGGTTGACATCTGCAAGGCCTGCTATGTGGTCAGAATGAAAGTGCGTGAACATCACCCCGGTTAAACGGTTTAAGGGCAGTTGGGCTTGATTGATGCGCATTGGCGCGCGGGCACCAACATCCACCAAGAAAAAGTGCTCCGGCGTAACGATGGCAATGCAGGCTTGCGCGCGATCAGGGTTGTTTCCAAGTGGCGAAGCGCTGCCGCAGACCACAGCCTGCAGGCCGTCGAAGGTTTCTGCGGTGCCGCCAAATGCCAGCAGTGCGCCGCGTTTCATCAAAAAATCTTGAACCGGCGCGAGCCGGTAGGCGACGGATCCGACCAAGGTCAGTAAGGCCAAAACGGCAACGGTGTAGGTAACGCGTCGGGTCATGGTGTGTTGCTCCTGGTGAGTGCTCTGCTAAATAAAAACAGCCTAGCCAACGCTAGGTACTGCGGCGAGCGAGTTCGTGCTCGACTCGCCAAATACGGTCTTGGCCCCAACAACAAAAGTCAGGTTCGTCGGGGCTGCTAACGCGAAAGCTCGGCACGCCCCACAACCCTGCCTGAAGCATAGCGTTAACGTTAGTATCCAGTAAGTTTTGCCAGTCTGCGTTGTCTGGGTGGTTGACTGTCGTTTGCCATTCCAAGCCCGCGTTGGCGACAACCTGCTGTAAGCCGCGCTTTGAATCGATATCAATACCCTCAGCAAAGGCGGCGCTGAGATAGGCGCCGATGAAAGCCATGCCCTTGCCCTGGGCCAAAGCGCCGGGAAAGAGCGCGAAGCCTCGCCTCACCGGTTCACCAAATGGGTCAACAAAATTGCCGAAGGCAATGCCCTTGGCGCGGGCTTCGCGGACTGAGTCGGTGAGGATAAACCGCTGTTTTGGCTGTGGCGCGGTGACACCGCGCATGAGCATGGGCATGACTGGACGCAGATTGAGCGTCACGCTGCTTCGTGCAACTAAGTCCTCGATGATCGAGTGTCCTACTGCCGTGTAGGGGCTGCGTAAAGACGGAAAGTACTCCAGCGTAATGTTGCGATTGACTGCCGCATTGACGGTGAGGGGTTTAATGCTGCCTGCTGCATATATGTCAAAGTCGTCGACAGATGCTTGGCTGTGGCCTTCTTCTATCAGACGCGCTAGGAGCAGAGGCAGGCGGTCGACACCCCAATACCATTCCCCATCGAAATACAGTGTGCCGCCCTGAAAGTGTCCTAGGGATTCTCGAAGTGTGTCGCCAGCGGCTATGCAGGTTGCGGCATGTGCTCTGTCCTGATGGTTCGGCATGGTCATAGCGTCGTGCTGCCACAACGCAAGGCCAACGCGGTGTGCTTGTGCGGTAAACGTCGATAAATCCGCGTCGAGCAATGGTGACAGCGCCGCCTGCGCAGCCTCGCGCTGGCTATCGCCGGGCGGCGTGGGTGTATCAGCGCCAGCAGTAACGGGCACAGTCTCACCAAGGAACGGCGCGATGTTGGCGGCGTCTGCTATCGCCCAAGCGTCAAAACGCGTGGCGTCGCCCTTAAAGGGGGCTGTAGGGTCGCTGACCAGAAACGGCTTGATGGGCACCGAGGCGATGTTGGCAAAGCGCGTGAGCTGCTGAGCCATGATGAAACTGTAGGGATCATCAACCTGATGAAAGTAATACACGACCGGTTCAAGACCCTGCGCTTCGCGCTGCTTGCGACCCTTGGCGCGTCGCCGTTGCAGCACAAAGTCTGACGCGAGCAAGCGCATGGCGGAGGAGCGTATTCGCGTACTCAGGCGCATGGACTAGTTGCTCAGGAAGGCTTCGCAGCCTGTACCCGACAGAATTTCATCAACACTTTCGCGGTCGGCTGGATCTAAACTGAAATAGCTCTGCCGTAACGATTGCAGGCATTTTGCCTGATAGGGGAACGTAGGCTGCACCCAACGTTGACCGTCGATCGTGGTTTCCATTTGCTCGCTGCCCGCGTCGATGGCGGCATTGTTCGCTAGCAGTGCTGGAATGTAGACGCGGCCAACCTCGTGCAGAAGATCGCCCAAGTGCTCGCGAATTTGATTGGGTTCTAACCAGCCGTCCTCATCGGCGGGTTGGCCGCTAAGATCATCGATGATGTCTGTCCACGCGTGCACGCGCGGCGCAAGCTCTAAACATAGCTTCATCGGCGTAGGATCAAACTTCGCCAGCTGCGTCAGTTGGGCGTAAATACCAAAGTCCGCGCTGCTGGGTCGGTCGCCCAAGACGAAGCGGTGGCGCTGCAACAGCGTATCGAAAAGAGTGAGAAAACGTTTGTAGCTCTCTTCAATGACAGGCGCAGTAATGTCGTTCGAGCCGACCACATAAAGCCGGGAGATTTGGCGCTGGGAGATGTAGTCGCCCAGCTCGGACAACTTGTCTTCGGGCACACCATTGTTTGACCAGCGCGGCAGAATCTTCCCGGCGGTGGTGATGTCGTCTTGGTAGTACCAGCGGTAGTGGAACATGGCCTTGGTCAGCCATTCGTCGCCGTAGTCCTCCAGCAGATCATTAATGAAACTCAACACAGGATTCTGCGGCACTGCTGCGCGGCCTAAGAACTCTGACTCAAATCGACGAATCAGTGGCGTGGAATCCACCACAGCCTCCAACTCACCATCATCACCGGGTAAATAAAAGGTTGGCAGCAACTGCACCTTGGCCTCGGGCAAATTCATATGTGATGCCTGATCACCAATCAGCAATTGGTAAGGAATGTGCCGAAAACGCAGGTATGCGAGCATTTTGCGCGTGTACGGCGAGCCTGGCACGCCCTTGAAGATCAACGGATCAGATGAAACCATGGCGACGCCCCCGAGTAATGATAGTCATTAGTTCAGAAGATAGTATGGGAGGGAGGCATAGGCAAGTAGATGGGTAAGTGAAACTTTGTGCGAGCGGGGTGTTAGATAGATGTCACAGGCGCTGGTGAATGGGGCGCGATGCGTTTAGCTGTGTCAGATAAAAGTGTCTCACTCGATGTCGGTGCTATGCCGGGTCCTCTCGTACTAGTATTAAGATCCGGTGAATGAACGAACGAGGCCTTCGTGTCACAGCAAGCGTCTGAAGAAACCTATTTCGGTCTGCCCAGTTTTTGGTTCGACAAGCCCGATACAGAAAACGATGATGTGTTTTATCAGCAACCTCGCATGGTTGCGCACATTGACGATGCGACGATGGCGGCGCTGACCAATTTCTACCGCACGTTCTTGCCCAGCCGGGCCTGTATTCTCGATCTGATGTCGTCTTGGCTGTCCCATCTGCCAACAGACGTTGAATACGCCCGGATTGCGGGGCACGGGATGAACGCTGATGAACTGGCTGCGAACCCGCAGTTATCCGACTGGCGTGTGCAGAACCTCAATCAAGACCCTGAACTACCGTTTGACGATGCGTTATTTGATCGGGCCTTGATCGTAGTGTCGATTCAGTATCTGGTGCAACCGATACATGTACTGCGCTCGGTGCTACGTACGCTCAAGCCTGGAGGTGAGATTGCCATTGCGATGTCTCATCGGTTGTTTCCCACTAAGGCGATTGCGGCTTTTCAAGGTATGGAGCGCGACGACAAGATGAAGCTCGTCGGTTATTGCTTGCAGCAAAGTGGTTTCGATGAAATAACCTTCCACGATGAGTCGCCTTTGGGCGCAGATCCTCTGTGGATTATGACGGCCAAAAGGCCCGTAGCGTAGCTCGGGCTCGTTTGATAAGTCGATAGCTGGAGAGCTGAGATGGAGATTGTACCCGCGAACCTGCGCGATCCCCGTATTGAGACAGCTATGATAGGCACCCGCGATGAACTGACCTTTGAGGTGGATCACTGCGGTGAGGGTGAGGAGTTGGCGCTGTGTCTACATGGCTTTCCAGAGCACAGTTTTTCCTGGCGCCATCAACTACCCATGCTGGCTGATTTGGGTTTTACCGCCTGGGCGCCGAATTTGCGAGGCTACGGCAACAGCAGTCGGCCTGAAGGGTTGCAGGCCTATCGGGTTGATGAACTGGTGGAAGATGTGGCGCGACTGATCGAGGCAAGCAACAAATCAGAGGTCACCCTGATTGCCCACGATTGGGGCGCGCTGATCGCCTGGGAGTTTGCACTTCGCGAGCGACTGCCGCTCCAGCGTTTGATTATCTGCAACGTTCCGCATCCGCGGTCGTATCGAGACGCCTTTGGTTGGACGCAAATGAAAAAAAGCTGGTACGTATTTTTCTTTCAGCTGCCTTGGCTGCCGGAGCGCGGGATGGCCCATGACGCCGCTAAGCCCATCGCTGAGTTGATTCGGACGGGTTCCAGGAACCCTGCTGCGTTCCCGACTGAGGTTTGTGAGATTTACCGCCGCAACGCCGCGCAACCCGGCGTACTTACGGCTATGGTAAATTACTACCGTGCGCTATTTCGTGGAAAACGCAGTCGCCCAAGAGTTGACTCACGCACACCTATAACAGTGCCGACGCTTATGGTGTGGGGTGAGGACGACGTTGCGTTGGATAAAAGTACGACGCTGACAACGGGCGATTATGTTCGCGATTTCACTATTCGCTATCTTTCCGGGGTTTCGCACTGGGTCCAGCAAGAACAACCGGAGGCAGTCAATTCTATGATTAGCGCCTTTATTCGCGGTGAGCCCGTGCCAGAGTATCAGCCCGAGGGATAGGCTGATTCGTTGCAAGATCATTGCTACGAACCGCACGGCTAAAAACTAAGGGGAGGGGGGGATGCAGGGCAGAGGCTGCGCCGAAATTTGTGAGGCATTTGAACTGCTTGCCGCAAAAGATATCGATCTGCAGCAAGAGACCTATCGCCGCTTTTTTCAGTTGTGCCCTGAAGCACAAGGACTCATGGGTCATTCAGATGAACCCATGCGGGGGCGGATGCTGGAACAAACTTACGAGCTTCTGATGGACGCCAAGCTGCAAGGCCCAGACAGCTATTTTCGCTGGGAGATCCGCAATCATGTGTCGGCATATGGCGTGTCTGCGTCAATGTACGGTGCGTTCTTTCAGGCTTTGGAAGCAACCATCGCACAAGCATTGGGCGAGGCTTGGAAACAGCAGATGGCCAAAGCTTGGCAGCAACGCGTCGAAGACTTGCTGCACGAGGTAGCTGACGCCTAGACCACTTTGCACGCATTTTACGGGCCCATCGCACCTGCATTCTGAGGCCGCGCTTTCTTAGACAACTCCCTGAATTTTTGAGTTTTTCGCAGATTAACTGACCATAAGATTGACCCTTCGTTGCACGGTGTCATCCCTCACCGGAATAGGGTAACTTTTAAGCCTGATTAAAGGGGAGATTGGGATCATGAACAGAGTAATTGTTTTGCTTGGCGTGCTTGTGCTGGCGGTAGTCGGCTATGTCACAATAGTCCCGCAGACGGATAGCGATGGAGCAGCGACTAAAGACGTCGCAGCCACCGCACCAGTCGTGGAACCTACAACTGCGTTCATCGACGATGAGCGAATAAAGAACGCTGAATCAGAGCCCGGGAACTGGTTGTCATTCGGCCGAACGTACGAAGAGCAACGGTTTTCACCGCTGACTCAAATCAACAAAGACACGGTTAATGATCTTGGCCTTGCGTGGTACAAAGACATGAACACCAACCGCGCGTTGGAAGCAACGCCGATTGTTGTCGACAAAACCATGTACTTTTCCAGTACATGGAGCAAGGTTTATGCAGTCGATGCCGTCACTGGCGAAGAAAAGTGGATGTACGACCCTGAGGTCCCTGGTGAGTGGGCAAGAAGAGCCTGCTGTGACGTGGTTAATCGAGGGGTCGCCGTATACAAAGGGCGAGTCTACGTCGGGACGTTGGATGGCCGCTTGGTTTCACTCGACGCCGCAACTGGGTCAGTTGTCTGGGAAGTCGATACGATTATAGATCGCACACGCTTCTACACCATTACGGGTGCTCCTCGCGTGGCTAACGGCAAGGTGTTTATCGGTAACGGTGGCGCTGAGTTTGGAGTTCGCGGTTACGTAACGGCCTACGACGCTGAGTCTGGTGAGCAGGCGTGGCGCTTCTACACAGTGCCTGGTGATCCATCACTACCGTTTGAACACCCAGAAATGGAGGTCGCTGCGGAGACCTGGAAAGGCGGCAGCTGGTGGGAATTCGGCGGTGGTGGCACGGTCTGGAACTCTATCGTTTACGACCCCGACTTCAACACCGTATATCTCGGGGTAGGCAACGGTTCACCATGGACTCGAGTCATTCGCTCGCCGGGTGGTGGCGACAACCTATTCTTGTCGTCAATCGTTGCTTTGGACGCAGATACCGGCTCAATGAAGTGGTACTACCAGACAACACCTGGCGACAACTGGGACTTTACGGCAGTGCAGGATATGGCGCTGGCCGATATGGAAGTCGACGGTGAAATGCGCAAGGTCTTACTTCAGGCTCCGAAGAATGGTTTCTTCTACGTAATCGACCGGGAAGATGGTGAGCTCCTCAGAGCAAACAAATTTGCTACGGTTACTTGGGCTAGCCATGTCGATATGGAAACTGGACGGCCTGTCGAAAATCCTGAACTCGATTACTCCGAAAAGTCGCAGTGGATCCTTCCCGGTCCGCTTGGCGCTCATAACTGGCAGGCAATGTCTGTGGACGTTGATGCGGGCGTAGTTTACATCCCAGCACAAGACAATCCGCTAATTTATGGTCTTAGTGAAGACTGGAAAAAAACGGGTGTATACAAGCGCGATCCGGGTGGTCATAACCTTGGTATCGAGTTCGGTCGACTTACTCAGATGGTCGTAGACAATATTGCTGATCAACCAACGCCTAAGGGATACCTCAAGGCATTTGATCCTCTCACTGGTGAAGACAAATGGGTTGTCGAAATCCCGCACTACTGGAACGGCGGCGTGCTCGGGACTGAGGGTGGTTTAGTTTTCCAGGGCGACGCGCTCGGTATGTTCAGCGCCTATGACAAAGAAACGGGTGAGGCGCTTTGGCAATTCGATACCTATACCTCGATGTTGGCGCCACCGATCACTTATGAAATCGACGGAGTGCAGTACGTGTCGATTTTGACCGGTACTGGTGGAGGGGATTTGTTTGCCGGTGAACCATTACCCCCTGTGAAGGAACCCGCTTCTTTGAAGTACAGCAATTACGGAAGAATGTTGGTGTTCAAAGTGGGAGGCACCGGAGAGCTGCCTGTACCGACTGTTCGTGATCGCGCGATTCCTATGCAGGCAAATCTCGTTGCCTCGAACGACGACATCGCTCACGGAGAGCGCAAATACAATGATTACTGCGGACTTTGCCATGGCCTCGCGGCACGCTCAGGGGGTTCTATTCCAGACCTTCGGCGCATGAGCGAGGGTACCCACACGGCTTTCAACCAGATCGTGCAAGATGGTTTGTTGGCTGCGAACGGCATGGCGTCTTTTGCAGATGTGGTCTCGCCTGAAGACACAACAAAAATACATCAGTACATTAAGGCTCGAGCAGAGCAGGATCGTTTAGCTGCCGCTGGCGAGGTTGAGGTCGCTCAACTCACTTGGCAGTAATTTGATCAAAGTAACCTCAGCGGAGAGTTGCTCCGCTGAGGTTTAATCGTCCTAAAAATTTGAGAAAGTGCTAACACTCCAATAGGGAAGAAAGGGCGAGGTAGAGAGTTAAGATTTAGCCGGCAGGGTAGGAGGCGGTACTTCTCTTAAAGAGAATGTTGGTGTGAAACCATCATCGCCGGAGATATTAGAGTCGCCTTCATAATTGTTCTCAGGTTTTGATTCCTGATCTTTTTCACTCAACACGTTACGAGATTGAGAACCGTTAATAACTTCACCGTCTTCCATCTTGTCGAGGGCGGCTTGGGCTTCCTCAGCTGCTTCTTCGGAGAACGGTACGCGATAAGCTCGAGGCGTGCCTTGAGGGATACCTGCCTCATCGAGCGTTCGCAGCCAAAAGAAGATTCCTCCCGGTTTACTCGTCGCTTTATCGGGCTCATCGATCGTAATCCACATTACTCGAAAGTCCTCCGGTAGTGCTTTGGATGTTGGCCATCCAAGCATATTTTGGTGCCCGACCCAGGTAACTGCGTAAAAGACGCTAATCAGGCCAATTAGTCCTATTTTCAGAAGACGCCGCCCCGGTAAAGATATGCACAGGGTAAGCAGCAGGGCGGCGATCAGAGCGTAGGATAAACCTAGGGTAAGTAGCGACGGAGTCATGACTTTCTGGCTGTTGCCAACGTAAGCAATCGTTTGGGTCGTCGATTTGTACCGGTGACATCACCGTTATGATCTATCGTAAATCTAACAGCAGTTTGTTCGTCTCCGCTGCCGGTCAGTTCTACTGTGTCGTAGTGCACTAGGCTGACGCTGGGATTAAGCTTTTCGACCTTGATGGAAACGGGTAGTGGGATGGAATAGTTGGACTTGTAGTGCAGTAGGTTTACCACGTATTCGCCGGCTTGGGTCGCTCGAATGGTGACGGTCTCTTGATTGATCGGGTTGTTTACCTTGACGCCATTAACGTTGATTTGATCAGCAAAGACTCCGCGATCATCCCGATCAAGGTGCATGAGCCCGCTGTCACGATTGTGGTACCACACGAGGCCGCCCCGCGGGTCTTCGACGAGGGCGTCAACATCGTCAGGATGCTTGTCTGCCCAGCGAATGGTGATCAACACTTCAGCCTTGCTCTCAATGTCCCCGGTTTTTTCTGGGGTGCTAATCAGCATAAAGGCGATAGCAAACATGAAGGCAAAACCCAGTAGTGTATTGAACAACAGGTCTGTGAAAGCATCTTGCTCTGAGTTCTGTTTGAAAAAACGGTGTTTCATTTGTTCTGACTACTCAGGCGTGTGTGCTGGCTCGCGCCCAGAATCGTTAGCCGGTTGATCAGATTCGCCAGGGCGGAATCCAGCAGATAGTACTGAAGCTTTAACAAGGTACTGGTAACTAAGCCAGCGAGGGTCGTGTACAAGGCAACCGCCATGCCACCACTCATGGCGGCCAACAATTGCTGCATCAAAGATGGGTCAAACTGCTCGATCTCGCCGATAGGCCGCAGCATCAAAATGAATCCGATGACAGTACCTGTTAGTCCGAGTTTGAGGAGCAGATCCGCAACAAAGTGGCCGGCAGCGTGGGTATTAGTGAGTTCATCGCCGATGGTGTCGAGTAGTTGCTGACGGTCAGCGGCCGAGGCGGAGTTAGACGTTAGCGCTTTAACAATGTAGCTGCCGTCTTGGTCAGCGCCATGGAGCTGCTGAGCCTCCGCGGCTTCGCAGATGCGGACTTCTTGATCCAATTCACGGGCTCGGAACAACCAATGGGCTGTGGCGAGACTATATAAAGCAAGTATTAACCAACTGATCATGCTGCGATCGCTGCTGAGCGCTAGCTGCAGCAACCCCGTATTCGCGAGCACAAAAAAGCCGAATGAAATTAGGCCGGTAACAATAAGGGCGCTGAAAAAGAGGTGCTCTTCAGACTTTCCTAGCACGTGTTGATCCTTTTGCTGTCTGGGTGGTGCGGATTGCTTGGCCAACACCGAGTTACCGGTGACTTAGTCTTGGTAGGTCGCGTCTAAACGGTCTGCTAATCGGCGCATGGATGGCCATGCAGTGGCACTCAAACCCTCCCAAGAAGCAGGGTTGTTAAACGTGGCCTCCATCATGTCGATGGCGCTCTGGTTCGGCATATTGATCGTGCCACTCATTGCCCCAACTTGGATTTTGCAGGCTCGCTCAATGTAGTAAAGACGCATAAAGCACGACCCCACGCTGCTACCCAAGGCCAGTGTGCCGTGGTTGCGCAGCATCATCAGATGTTTGTTGCCAAGATCGGCGACAACGCGTTCGCGCTCGTCGAGATCCAGAGCAACACCTTCCCAATCGTGATAAGCAGTGTCGTGATAAACGAACAGGGCGTGCTGCGTAATGGGTAGCAAACCTTCTTGCATGGCAGACACCGCGACGCCTGCGTCGGTGTGTACGTGCATCACAGCAACGGCATCGTGGCGAGCCATATGCACGGCGCTATGAATCGTGAATCCAGCAGCGTTTACTTCGAAGCCATTATTCAGCACGACGTTGCCATCAAGATCGACCTTCACTAGATTTGAGGCGGTCACTTCGCTGAACTGAAAGCCGAAGGGATTCAGTAAGAAATGATCGCTAGGGCCGGGCACGCGAGCAGAGAGGTGCGTAAAAACCATGTCGTCCCAACCATAATGCGCGATCAATCGATAAGCTGCCGCCAAATCTTGACGGATTGCCCATTCCTCACTGGACACCTGTGAACGGATATCCAAGTTCTCCACAACGGCTTCACTCATGTTGGCCTCCCCGAGCAACACAAAAAAAGAAATAAACTTCTCGAATCGTAAGAAAGAAGCTATACCGACCGGCCTTTTCGATTCTAGCTTGAGATAGATGTTTCAGACAGCCCATTTTGCTAACTGTATTTCAACAACTAGTGTTCGATTGGCAGAGAGTTGTTTGTAGTTGATCAACGGTAACGGAGAGACGCGTTGGTGCAATGATTCGAAATAAATTTGCCTGAAGCCCATCCGGGGGGTTGCGGGGTCGGGGGGAATCAAGTTCGATAGAAATCTTAACTGGGATTTCGATCGGTGCGCCATGCTGTTGACGGATTCAGAACAAAGTCAGTATCGGAGTCGCGGTTTCGTCGTGAAGGACTGTGTGTTTTCGGAACGAGAATGCGCGAGCTTTCGTGAGGGTGCCGAGCGAGCGGAGGCGCGGCTGCTGGGTCGCATTTTGGAATCAGCTGCAACCGAGTACCGTCTCGATGGCAATCGCTTTGTAGATCTAGACGATGTGACCGTGCAGTTTGAACATGCTTTGGTGAATGATCGCTTGCGGGTGGTAGAGCCGGTGAATGAAGTGGAGCCACTATTTGACCGGTTGCTAGATGACCCGAGGCTCTGTGAACCTATGAGGCAGATCGTCGCTTGTGAGCACTTAGCCTTATGGACGGCTAAGCTTAATTTTAAACATCCGCGTGTTGGATCAGGGTTTGGTTGGCACCAAGATGCGCCCTACTGGATTCACGATAGCGACCATGTTGAGAAGCTGCCCAATGTGATGGTGCTCTTCGATGATGCGAATGCAGACAACGGCTGCTTTCGTGTCATTGATAGCAGCCATCGGGCAGGTTGTTTGCCTGGCTGCGAAGACGGTCGGCAGCTGCAGGGTTTTTATACTCACCCAGACTGCGTGGATGAATCTGCGCAAGTGTTGATCGAAGCGCCAGCGGGCTCTGCGATATTTTTCGACCCGTACATTGTGCATGGTTCCGGCGCCAATTTGAGTGAGTCGCCCAGACGCGCCATCATTATTACCTATCAACCCGCAGGCTTTGCCGCCCTGAAAATTGGGCGTGTGCGCGAGATTCGATGAAGGCTTAAAGCCAGACCTCTAACGCCCCAATGACAAAGCCATCGATCGCATCCGTGGTGCTGAATGACCCGATCATGAAAGGGTCCATGTGAGCGCGTCGAAGCGCCTGTGCATCTGCTCTTGCGCGGTGTCGAAACGCTTCTCAGTGGTTTGTCGTATGGCCTCGAATAGGTTACCCGTGCTCAGCTGCGTGGACTCGAAACGTTTATCGAAACTATCGCGTCGTTCACCGATTTAATCGGGCCGCTGTTCGAACTGATCAATAGCGAAGGCTATGCGTCGGTTTGGTGCTGTGAAAGCAGCTCGTGACCGTTCCATTTGATAAGCCAGCCCATCTTCAACTCTGATCATGCGCTCGACTAGGTTGCTGTCACTGCTGTCTGCCAATGCCATGGCTGCCTCGCGCCGTGCGGTCGTATGACCTAACTCTGAAACTAATCGTCTTTGGATACTATGCCTCTTGCTTACTAAAACTGGGCGCCACCTCGCAAATTCCTTTCAGCCTCGGCCGCCTATTTGCGTACCCATTCGCCTGCGAGCATGACGGCTTCGACGCTGCGGCTATGCCGTATATCGGTTAGTGGATTGTCTTTCAGCAGCACGAGATCGGCTCGCATCCCCTTGGTCAAACGGCCACGAGTGTCTGCCATATTGAAAAACTCCGCGGGTGTAATCGTGGCGGCGTAGAGGGCTTGCTGAGGCGTCATCCCGCCTTGCACCAAAAACTCTAGCTCTGTGTGAAGGCTGTAGCCCGGGATGCCCAGACCAATGGGAGTATCTGTGCCTGCGCCGATAGGTACGCCTCGCGCGAGCAAGCGTTCAATAAGAAACACGCTCCATTTCGAAAACGTCGGGTCAATCGCCATCAGTTGCTGCAGTCCATCTATGCGCGCACGCCAAGCGAACTGGGTTGCTTGGGGCAAGGCCGCTAGAGCTGCAGGCCAGTCTTCACGTTGGAAGGGTTTGAGGTGGGTAACCGTGTTCAGGCGCAGGGTCGGCACTTGAATGGTCGATGACAGGGTATCGAGTACTTGGTTGCAGCGTGTTTCATCGTAGTTGTTGATGGCCGGTATGCGCTGATCACTGTGCAGGCCCGCGCGCAGTGCGTACCCCAACCCTTCAGTAAAGTTGCGTATGCGCTGTTGTCGCTGGGCGAGCAATTCTTGCCAGTTCGATGCGCACGCAAGTTCGATGTTGCGTAAGTGCTCCATGGAATCCGCCATCGGCCCCGCCGAATCCGCGGTCATCATCAATGGCACGTGGGAGGCAATGGGCATATCTCGCTGTCTTGCTGCGGCGGCAAGCGCCGCATAGGTTTCGGGCTGCACCAACTCGTAAATCTTGATGAAGTCAGCACCGGCCTCTTTTAACGCCGCCACGGCCGCATCGGCTGCGCCAGGCTCCGGCACACCTGTGCCTAATGGTGGCCGGTCAGGATCTGAACCGTCGTAGACCACGAACTTGCCATCAAGCAATGGCCCTGAGATGTAAATGTTGGGTTTGGGTGAGGGCAGGGCGTCGCGGAGTGTGACGAGTTGCTCAATGTCCCCACCGGTATCACGCACGCTGGTCACGCCGTAGTCCAAGAATAAGTCCGCCATCTCGTTGGTCAGGGTTGGGTCGTAGACGAAGTGCACGTGCATATCCCACAAACCAGGAATGAGATAGCGGTTCTGGGCGTCGAATCGCTCTGCATTGGCGTTCAGCGTCAGTGCTTGCGATGTGTCAGCAACAGCGGCGATCTCGCCGTCTTCGATTAATACTTGCTGGTTTTGGGTCAGGCCACTCACTGGATCGACGACGCTGACGTTTTCAATCAGCGTTTGCTGCGATTCCACGGCGCTACTGCAACCATTCAGGGCGACGAGTAGGGCGCAGATGCAAATGACCGGCGATGATCGACGCGAAAAATATCTGTTGGCCATGAGCGATTTCTCGGAATGCGGTTGATGGACACTAATTAGCGGCGACCATACGGTCAAACTGCATTACCGTGCGCGCAGCGATTAGCCTAGCGGAGCTTTGTATTAAAGCCGCTGGTCTGTAGTCTTTTGGCTTGGTAAATCATAAGGGGAAATAGATGAGCACCAAGTACTACGACTGGACTGCCTACCACGCAAGTATGCGCGGTGACAAAGTCGCTATTGTTGATCTCGATACGCAAGAGGAGGTGACTTACGGCGCGCTCGAAGATCGCGCATCTCGCTTGGCTGAATGGCTGCAATCCCAAGGCGTTATCAAGGGCGATCGCGTGACCTTGTTGACGCCAAATTGCCCAGAAGTTTTCGAAGCGCAATTTGCTTGCTCAAAGATTGGTGCCATATGTATTCCACTGAACTGGCGTCTCACCGTGCCAGAGCTGGAGTACATTCTGGGTGATTCTGCCCCCAAGGTGCTTATCTACGACGCTAAGTTTGCCGATGCAGCTGAACAGCTAATAAGCCTGTGCTCTGTGCCGAATAGTTTGATGCTCGATGCGCACGATGCTGCCTGCGCTTACAAGCAAACCTTGGCTGCGCTGACAGGCGCATACCAAGGCATTGAGTGTACCTTGGATGATGTTGCCATGATCATGTACACCTCGGGCACAACAGGTCATCCAAAGGGCGCGATGATCA
>ERZ802830.1401-NODE-1401-length-23028-cov-10.3556_pt1 | contig 23028 bp, 21 predicted proteins | sample MGYA00345654_ERZ802830 | MGnify/ENA primary metagenome ERZ802830 (study PRJEB30503, sample SAMEA104212375) | marine metagenome | biome: Westerlies Biome; feature: [SRF] surface water layer (ENVO:00010504) within the epipelagic zone...; material: water...
GTTCGTCATGAACTTGCATAATCATTTTTCCTTTTAAAGCGTCTTCTTTTTCAATCCAGTCTGCAACTGCAACCATTGCCATTTTAATGAGATCTGCTGCTGTGCCCTGCATAGGACCGTTTATTGCTGCTCTTTCAGCAGCAGCTCTGCGCATTCCATTAGAACCATTTATATCAGGAACCCATAACTTTCTACCAAAAAATGTTTCAATATAACCATTGCGTCGAGCCGCTTCCTTGGTGAATTCCATATATTGCCTCACGGATGGATACTTTGAGAAATATCTTTCAATGTAATTTTGGGCTGCTGCTCTCTCTATATTAAGATTTTTAGCTAATCCGTAAACACCCATTCCATAAATTAAGCCGAAGTTAATAACTTTTGCGTATCTTCTTTGTTCAGCAGTAACCGATTGAATCTTACAATTAAATATTTCACTGGCAGTTATAGTATGAACATCCTCATTATTTTTAAAAGCTTTAATAAGTCCTTTATCTTTTGACAAATGAGCCATAATTCTTAATTCAATTTGTGAATAATCGGCAGATAATATTTTGTGACCTTTGGGGGCAACAAAAGCCTCTCTTACCTTTCTTCCCTCCGATGTTTTAATGGGAATATTTTGTAAATTTGGATCTGAGCTTGCCAATCGACCGGTTATAGCTACTGCCTGGTTATAACTTGTGTGAACTCTTTTGGTATTATTATTAATCATTCTAGGTAATTTATCTGTGTATGTAGATTTCAGTTTAGCCAGACTTCGGAATTCCAAAATAATTTTAGGAAGAGGGTAGTCTTGAGCAAGCTCGACGAGAACTTCTTCACTTGTTGAGGGAGTCCCACTTGGAGTTTTTTTAATTGGCTTTATACCTAATTTTTCAAATAATATTTCTTGCAGTTGTTTTGGTGAAGAAAGGTTAAAAGGTTGACCTGCAAGTTCAAAAGCTTTTTTTTCTAATAATAATAATTGTTCTCCTAATTCATTACTTTGTCGCCCTAAAATTTTTGATTCAACTAAAACTCCATTTCTTTCAATTTGAATCAATGCCTCCATAGCAGGTATTTCAATAGTTTGATAAATTTTATTTAGAGACTTATCTTTTATTAGTTTTTGGCACATTATTTTATATAATTGCATCGTTATATCTGCATCCTCTGCTGCATAAATTACCGCATCTTCAAGAGTTACTTGATCGAATGTGAGCTGATTAACCCCTTTACCAACTAAAGACTCATAGCTAATGCAATTATGATTTAAGTACTTACTACTTAATTTGTTCATCCCATGATTTTGATTACTCTCTAAGACATAACTCATTAGCATTGTGTCATCCGTTATACCCTTAAGGGAAATGTTGTAATTTAAAAAGATATGAGAATCATATTTTATATTTTGCCCAACTTTTTTTATGGAAGTATCCTCAAGTAAAGGCTTTAATGTGGTTAATACATCATCGAGCTTTAATTGTTCTTCAGAAGCATTTTGATGTTTTATGGGAATATAACAAGCACATCCAGGACTTATACATAGTGATATTCCTACTAGCTCAGCTTTCATGGTATCGAGTGAATTTGTTTCAGTATCGACAGCAACAAATTTATGTTTTTCTATATCTTTTACCCATTTCAACAATTTATCTTTTGTATTAACGAGTTCATAGTCTTTGGTATTTACAAATGTAAACTCATCACTTTCTTTTTGCTCTTTGTTTGAGGGTGAGGCTAAGGAATCTAAATTTGTATCAAGATCCTTTAACCAACTTGAAAAATTATATTTTTGATAAATAGCTTTTAATAATTCTTTATCTTGAGGTTTTTTTTGAAAATCATCCCACGAGTATTTGATATTTACATCACATTTTATGGTTATAAGGTTATAGGCAGTAGGCAACCACTTAAGTGCAGAGCGTAAATTATCCCCTACTACCCCATTAAAACTATTTGCATTATTAATGATTTCATTAAGAGTGCCATGTTCATTTAGCCATTTTAATGCTGTTTTAGGTCCAACCTTTTCTACTCCTGGAATGTTGTCAGCCTTATCTCCAATAATTGCTAAATAGTCTATTATTAAATCAGGACCAACTCCAAATTTTTTTTCTACACCAACAACATCAAGGATCTCGTTTGTCATGGTATTAATTAATTTGGTCTTATCATTAACAAGTTGAGCAAGGTCTTTATCCCCTGTTGAGATAGTCACGCTAATATTTTCATCATTAGCTTGTTTGGCTAATGTTCCAATTACGTCATCAGCCTCAACTTCAGGCTGAATAATCATTGGCCAACCCATCGCCTCTATTGCCTTTTTTAAAGGCTCTATTTGGCATGCTAATTCCTCAGGCATACTAGGTCTATTAGCTTTATAATCTGAATATATGTCATTTCTAAAAGTTTTCCCTTTAGCATCAAAAATACATACGCTATAATCAGAAGGAAAACGACCATGAATATTTCTTAGCATATTTAACACACCATATATAACTCCTGTCGGTTCATTATCTTTATTCCTAAAATCAGGCATTGCGTGATATGCACGATAAAGGTAAGAGGATCCATCAACTAATAGAAGATTTTTCATAATACAAATTTTAACAACTAATATGCTTTATAGTATTTATTTTTCGGCCAAAAAAGAATTTAGTAATTAACTTACTGACTTCGTCTGATTTTGTTAGAATCTATATACCATAATTAAGGAAATGAAATGAAAAATTTGTTTTGGATTATTTGCCTTTTTGCTTTAGGTTTTTCGAGTATAAGCTTTGCGGAAGATACCGAAATTTTAGAGGACGTTCCACCCCCACCTTCCATTAGTTACGATTCTAATTATGTGGATGAGCCAGAAGTTACCATCAAAAAGAAGGATGGAGAATTTATTGAAGAATATAGGGTGAATGGTCAGTTGTATATGATGAAAGTGACACCTAAAAATATGCCTGCATATTATTTATATAAAGATACCTCTGGATCTGATTGGATAAGATATGACGATATGGAGCTAGCAATTATTCCTCAATGGGTTATTTTAACTTTTTAGTTATCTAAGTAATTTAATGGCAGTTTTTACCTCAATCAGTTTTGATGAACTAAGCATATGGTTAAAGCAATTTAATCTGGGTAATTTAATAGATTTTCAAGGAATTTCATCAGGCGTTACGAATACTAATTATTTAATTGTTGTTGAAGATGCGAGATTTATTTTAACTATCTTTGAGGATACACAATTTGATGATTTGTCATTTTATATTGATTTAATGTCTTTCCTTTCTAAAAATCATATTTTGTGCCCACAACCTATCTTAAATAAAAATGAAAAATATTTATCATTATTAAAAAACAAACCGGCTTTATTAGTTTCTTTTTTAAATGGAAGTGAAAAAGAAGATGTAAGTCCAGATAATTGTTTTGGAGTGGGAAAGGCACTTGCAAATTTTCATCTTAAGGCAGAAAAATTCCCGCAAAAAAGAAAAAATACCAGGAATCTATCATGGATAAAAACAACACATGAAAATTTATCAAATTTATTATCAGAAGATGATAATAAAATTATCGAAAAGGAATTTACTTTTCAAGAGGATAATGTTGATGATAATTTAGCTCAGGGTATTATTCATGCAGATTTATTTATAGATAATGTTCTTTTTGATGGGGATAAGGTCTCAGGGATGATAGATCTATATTATGCATGTACTGACAAATATATTTACGACATAGCTATTGCGTTAAATGATTGGTGTATTGATGATATGGGAGAAATTGATATAGGAAAAATGAAAACCTTTATTAACGGATATGATTCACTAAGGAAGCTGGAAGGCGATGAGGTGAAGGCGTTACCCACACACCTTAGACTTGCTGCATTTAGATTTTGGTTGTCAAGGTTATATGACTTTCATAATATTAGGCAGGGAGAGAATATTACTATTAAGGATCCTAAACATTTTAAAAATATTTTAATCAAAAGACAGTCATTCAAAGGATTATGATAAATCTTTTTTTACAAACCAGGAGTTGGGTTTTACAAAGTATATCTCTCGTAAGACAGTCTCTAAAAATTTCTATTTTTTTTGGAATGCTTTATTTGGCAATGTATATGATTCTCCCAGCAATACCTGGAATGCAATTTGTGGGTTTATTTTCAATATTTTTATGGCCATTTCTTACGATATTTATTATTTTTTATTACAAAGCAATGGCTGAGCAAAAATTGTTTTCATTTGAGCAGTGTGCTGAGATGATTAAGCCAAAAATTAGCTCCATCTTATTGGTTGGCCTCTTTTCCTTTTTTTACGCCATTCTTCTTAGTTCATTACTTGGGAGTGATATTGCCTCATTAGTTGAAATTTCACAAAAAAATCAAGAGTATCAATATACGATAAGTGATTTTTCTGGAATCCTATCAAAACTTATAGTGTTGGCCATACCTTTCATGATGATGACTTGGTTTTCTCCACTTCTTATAGCATTTAAAAATTATGGTTTTATTAAATCGATTAAATCTAGTTTTGCCGCAAGCTTGATGTATCTATTTCAGATAGCACTTGCTCTTATTGGTATTATGTTTCTTTTCTTGATTCTAGTCTTTGCGGTGTCAATGACTTTATCATTATTTGGGGGGGCAAAATCAACGCTTATTTCTTTTCTTCTGAGCTTTTCGACTATCATTTTGATGGCCATATTCATTGCATCTACTTTTGCATTGCAAAGCATAACTTTCAAATCAATTTTTAAATAAATTGATGTTATAACTCAATTAATTTTGCATACTCCATTGCAAGCCATTTAATTCCTTGATCTTGAAAATTAATTTGTACTCTAAGATCGTTATCGTTTCCTTCATATCCAGTAACTATACCAACTCCAAACTTTGCGTGCTCAACAGTTGCACCAATTTTCCATGTATGTGAAGCTTCTGAATAAGGTGCAATCTTTGAATGCGAATGTAAAATTGCTTTTTTTGGGGCATTAATTCTTTTAACAAGTTCATCAGGTATCTCATCTAAGAAACGTGATGGCATGTTATACATTGTCTGGCCATATGTCATTCTCGATTGTGCCAAGGTTAAATAAAGTTTTTTCCTTGCTCTTGTAACAGCTACATACATTAACCTTCGCTCTTCCTCTAATCCATTGTTTTCTGAAAGACTTCGTTCATGAGGACATAAACCATCTTCCAAACCAGATATAAAAACTGTATCAAACTCCAAGCCTTTAGAAGAATGAATAGTCATTAGTTGTAATGCATCATCTCCAGCTGATGCTTGCAATTCTCCACTTTCAAGAGAGGTAAAATCAAGAAAATCTGCTAATACTTTTTCTTGGCTGTCTAAATCATCATCGTCAATATTTTCTTCGTGAAACTCATTTAAAAATGATTTAGCAGCAGAAACTAACTCATCTAAATTTTCAATACGCGAACTGCCATCCTTATCCTTTGCATAATGTTCTTTTAGGGTTGAAAATGAATTAATAGCATTAATAGATTCATCAAGATTAATTCCATGAATTTGATCCTCAATGTTTCTAATGAGACTAATAAAGAAAGATATTTTTGTATTTTTATTTTCTGAATCAACTTTTAAAGCAGCGTCCCATAGCGCAGTTTGATTATCGTTAGCTATACTTTGAATTAGCTCAAGAGATTTTGCTCCTATGCCCCTTGGTGGAAAATTAACTATACGTAAGAACGCGTTATCATCTTTCTTATTTGCGATAAGACGAAGATATGCAAGTGAATTTTTTATTTCTGCGCGTTCAAAAAAACGTAAGCCACCATAAACTCGGTAAGGAATATTATTAGATACTATACCCATTTCAATTACCCTGGATTGAGCATTATTTCTATACAGAATAGCAATTTGGTCGTAACGTGAACCTGCTCGATGTAAGCTTTTTATTTCATCGATGATGTAGCTGGTTTCAAACCTATCATCAAGTGCATTGTACTGACGTATTAAATCACCATCCCCAGCATCCGACCATAGATTTTTTCCGAGTCTGTCAGAATTATTTTCAATAATAGCATTTGCCGCATTAAGAATATTATTTTGTGATCTATAGTTTTGCTCCAGCTTGATAACATTATTAATTTTGAAATCTTTTTGAAGATCTTTCATATTTCCTGGCCTAGCACCTCGAAACCCATAAATAGATTGATCGTCGTCACCAACTGCAAAAACAAAGCTTTTTTTAGAGGTTAGAATTTTTAACCATTCATATTGAAGTCTGCTCGTATCTTGAAATTCATCAACAAGTATGTGATGGAAAATGGATTGGTAATGCTCCCTGATGGCAATATTATTTTGAAATAACTCTAAGCAACGTAAAAGTAGTTCTGCAAAATCAACCACACCTTCTTTTAAACACTGCAATTCATAAGCTTTATAAATCTCATTTTTTTTCTCAGAAATATCATCAAAAGCTTTGAAATCATGGGGTCGAATACCATCTTCTTTATTAGCATTAATGAAATACATAACTTCCTTCGATGGAAGCAGATCTTCATCTATATTCAATTGCTTCATTACTCTTTTTATGGCTGACTTTTGGTCAGCACTATCCAGAATTTGAAATAATTGTGGAAGATTTGCATCTTTATAATGTTTTTTCAAAAAGCGATTACATAGGCCATGAAAAGTACCTACCCACATACCGCGAGTATTTATAGGTAGTTGAGCTGATATTCTTAGTAACATCTCTTTTGCTGCCTTGTTGGTAAAAGTAACAGCAAGTATACCACCTGGACTTGTCATTTGATTTTGTATAAGCCAAGCAAACCGTGAAGTAAGTACCTTTGTTTTCCCACTTCCTGCACCCGCTAAAACTAGTGCAGATTCTTCAGATAAAGTAACTGCCTCTGTTTGTTTCTTATTAAGGTCTTCTTTGTGAGGATTTAGGTTTAATGATTCAGTCATGCTCATATGCTACATGAATAAGACTAATCATATGAACATATAGTAGAACTTTTTTGATTTTTTTTAGTCATTTATAAGCAGTACATCATTAATATTATTTGTAATTCCTCCCTTAGATATTAATGATAAAAAAAGGGCCTTCATAAGAGGCCCTTTTTTGTTTACAAAGTGAAATATTCTGACTTACATCATGCCACCCATACCACCCATACCACCCATACCACCCATATCTGGCATAGCTGGAGCAGGTGTTGCTGACTCGTCTTTTGGCTGATCAGCAATCATACATTCTGTTGTGAGCATTAACCCTGCAATAGATGCGGCATTTTGTAGCGCTGATCGAGTAACTTTTGTTGGATCAAGTACACCCATCTCAACTAGATCACCGTAGGTTTCATTAGCAGCATTAAATCCATAATTACCTTTACCTTCTGCTACATTATTAACTACAACTGAAGATTCAATGCCAGCATTTGAGACAATTTGCCTTAATGGATCTTCAATTGCTCTCAAGACAATATTAATACCTGCCTCTTGATCAGCATTATCTCCTTTTGTTTTTTGTATAGCGTTTTTTGCTCTTATTAAGGCAACACCACCACCAGGAACAATTCCTTCTTCCACGGCAGCTCTTGTAGAGTGAAGTGCATCTTCAACTCGAGCTTTTTTCTCTTTCATTTCAATTTCAGTTGTTGCACCTACCTTAATAACCGCAACCCCACCGGCAAGTTTTGCTACACGTTCTTGGAGTTTTTCTTTATCATAGTCACTTGTTGACTCATCAATTTGGGTTTTGATTTGCCCTATGCGAGACTTGATATTATCCTGACTTCCAGCGCCATCAATGATGATAGTATTTTCTTTACCAACTTCAATTTTTTTGGCTTGTCCTAGGTCTTCAATTTTTACATTTTCCAGAGTAAGACCAACTTCATCTGAAATTACTGTCCCACCAGTTAATATTGCAATATCCTCTAACATCGCCTTTCTTCGATCACCAAAACCTGGAGCTTTTACTGCAACTGCCTTAATAATACCCCTGATATTATTGACGACTAGAGTTGCTAGTGCCTCACCTTCAATTTCCTCAGCAATAATCAATAGAGGCTTGCTTGCTTTTGCAACTTGCTCTAAAACTGGGAGAAGGTCTTTAATATTAGATATTTTTTTATCATGTAAAAGAATAAATGGATCCTCTAATAAAGCTATTTGACGATCATTGTTGTTAATGAAGTATGGTGAAAGATATCCTCGGTCAAATTGCATGCCTTCAACCACGTCAAGTTCATTGGTAAGACCAGAACCATCTTCCACAGTGATCACCCCTTCTTTACCAACTTTATCCATTGCATCAGCAATAATTTGACCAACTGAGGTATCAGAATTTGCAGATATGGACCCAACTTGTGCAATCTCCTTGCTGGTATTGCAAGGCTTGCTTAATTTATGGAGCTCTGCAACAGCACCTTCAACTGCCTTATCAACACCTCTTTTGAGATCCATTGGATTCATTCCAGCTGCAACAGACTTCATTCCTTCACGAATGATTGCCTGAGCAAGAACTGTTGCAGTAGTAGTTCCATCTCCAGCACTATCAGAAGTTTTAGATGCAACTTCTTTAACCATCTGAGCACCCATATTTTCAAATTTTTCTTCCAGTTCAATTTCTTTTGCAACCGAAACCCCGTCTTTAGTAATTGTTGGAGCCCCAAAAGATCTTTCAAGTACAACATTTTTACCTTTTGGCCCCATTGTTACTTTCACTGCATTAGCAAGTGTATTCACACCTTTAACCATTTTTTGGCGAACATCATCACCAAATCTTACGTCTTTAGCTGCCATGTTATTAATTCTCCATATACGTTATAAATTTATTCAACAATACCCATGATGTCTTCTTCTTTCATAACCAGAAGCTCTTCACCATCGACTTTTACTGATTGTCCTGCATATTTTCCAAATAGCACCTTGTCTCCAACTTTTACATCAAGTGCTTTAACAGAACCATCTTCTAATATTTTTCCATTACCTATAGCTTCAATAGTACCTTGGTCTGGTTTTTCAGCCGATGCGCTTTCAGGAATGACAATGCCTGAAGCTGTTGTACGCTCTTCTTCGAGGCGCTTTACAATTACACGATCATGTAAAGGACGAATTTTCATTTGTTAGTTCTCCTAGTAGTGTATTCTTAAGTTTGTTTTAAACTATTCAATTGAATCTAGTGCCAAGTTAGCACTCTAATCAACAGAGTGCTAATAATAGGGACGAATGCTATAAAATTCAAGAGTAAATGGACAAATTAATTATTTTTTTAACAAATGTTTGACAAGAAAGATTATAGAAATGTTGGCGACACACCCCTAAAAGTATCCCCAATTACATTAGGAACCATGACCTATGGTGATCAAAATACTCAAGCAGAAGCTTTTCAGCAGCTTGATTATGCTCTAGAGAAAGGTATTAATAGTTTTGATCTGGCAGAGATGTACCCAGTGCCACCAAAAAAAGAAACTTGCACTAGAACAGAAACAATTTTTGGTAATTGGCTTGCTAAACAAAAAAGGGACCATTTAATTGTATCTACTAAGATTGCAGGGCCAAGAAGAAATATTGATTGGATACGGGAGGGTAATCTTTCGTTAAACAAAAAAAATATTTTACAATCTGTTGAAGATTCTCTGAGAAGAATGCAAACTGATTATATTGACCTTCTATACTTACATTGGCCTGAGAGAAATGTACCAATGTTTGGTGAATATAAGTTTGATCCAAGCTTGGAGTATAAGGATGGGGAAAAAATTAATTGGGTTTCGATTGAAAAGCAACTTGATGTGCTTGGGCAATTGGTAAAAGAGGGAAAAGTCCGCTTCATTGCTTTGTCAAATGAATGGGCTTGGGGGGTGATGGAATTTTTAAGAGTTGCTCGTGAAAAGAAATTACCTATTATTTGTAATATACAAAATAATTTTAGCTTAATAAATCGTATTGCTGAGTTAGGTTTGACTGAGATAATGTTTAGAGAAAATTTAAGTTTTTTTGCATATTCACCTCTTGGTTTTGGACATTTATCTGGGAAATATATAAAAAATCCAACTTCAAAAGGGAGGGTGACATTATTTAAAGGTTACGCTAAAAGATTTGACAAGCCTGGGGTGCAAAAGGCTGTGTCAGCATATATAAAATTAGCTGAAAGAATGGAAATTAGTCCTGCCTGTTTGGCACTATCTTTTGTTTATCATCAATGGTTTGTGACAAGCACAGTCATTGGCGCAACAAATCTTAATCAATTAAAGGAAAATATTGATGCATATAAGTTTGAATTGGACAAGAATTGTCTGAGTAAGATTGATGAGATACATCTTAGTTGTATGAATCCAGCACCCTAATTATGAAGAATAACACTATCATCCAAAGAAGTTTGAAATCAGTATGGCACCCATGCTCACAAATGAAAGATTTCGAAAAAAAATCACTTATTCCTATCAAGAGCGCTTCTGGTTCATGGCTTATTGATTTTGAGGGAAAAAAATATCTTGATATTACCAGCTCATGGTGGGTCAATTTATTTGGCCATAACAATAAAACTATAAAATCTTATATTAATAAACAATTAAATAATTTAGAACATTCAATGATAGCTGGAATGACTCATGAGCCAGTGGTTAACCTATCGGAACAACTCAATAAAATAACTGGATTGGGACACTGTTTTTATGGAAGCGATGGATCCAATGCAATTGAAATAGCCCTAAAAATGAGTGTTCACTTTTGGAGAGAGAAAGGGCTTCCCCAAAAAAATAAAATTGTCTACCTACAAAATAGTTACCATGGTGAAACACTTGGTGCTTTGTCTGTAACTGACTTAGCAATTTTTAGAAAGCATTATAGTCAGTTAATGAAAAGTCATATTCAAGTGAGCTCTCCGGACTTACGACTTAAGAAAGATGATGAGAGTATAAAAGAGTTTACACTTAACAAGATTAAAGAACTTGAAGAATTATTTGAAAATAAAAGTGATGTAATTTCGAGTCTTATTCTAGAGCCTTTGGTCCAATGTGCATCAGGAATGGGAATATACAATAAACTTTATCTTAAAGAGGCTAGAAGACTTTGTAATGAATATAATATTCATTTAATTGCTGATGAGATAGCAGTTGGTTTTGGTAGGACAGGAAAATTATTTGCACATCAGCACACCAATATTAAACCAGATTTTTTATGCTTATCAAAAGGGCTTACTGGCGGTTATCTTCCATTATCAGTAAGTTTAACAAAAAAACATATTTTTAAGGCCTTCTATCATAACGAAAAAGAAAGAGGGTTTTTACATTGTCATAGCTATACAGGAAATCCACTTGCCTGCAGCGCTGCTTTAGGTACTTTATCTATTTTTAAAAATAAAGATGTTCTAGGTAATAATAAAAAAAAGGCAAAAAAAATTAATGCATTATTTGAAAACCATAAAAATTTACCCATTCATAATTTTAGAAATTTAGGAATGATTTGGGCGTTTGAACTAGATAATCAAGTTGATATTGAGAAAGTCATTCAGTCATTTCTCAAACAAGGAGTTTTTATAAGGCCTATTAATCGTACGTTTTATTTTATGCCTCCATACTCAATTAATAGTGCTGAAATGTCTCATATGATAAAAGTATCTGAACAAAGTATTAAATCTAATGTTTAAGCACATCTTCAATTTCATCATAATTTTATTTTTAATTCCTAATATTGCTCTTGCAGAGCTACCTAATAATTTTAAAAAACTGATTGATCAATATAGATTTGAAAAATCTAGTTATGCATTTGCAACACAAAATTTATCCAATAATCATGCGCCACTGATAATTTATAATGGTGATCGTTTATTTAATTCAGCCTCCCTTGTAAAGATTATAAGTACTTATATAGCTCTTAAAGATCTGGGCCCTAGCTATCAATGGCAATCTAATTTTTATCATTCTGGAAAAGTTGAGAATGGCTTACTTAACGGAGACCTTATATTTAAAGGGGGTGCAGACGCAACATTTTCCATTGAAGATTTAGAAAAGATGATAAGAAAGATACAAAACAAAGGCATAAAAAAGATTAATGGTAATTTAATATTGGATTACAGTTTTTTTGGAAAAATGCCAATAGAAAAAGATTTTGATGAAAATCCTTTAAGAGCTTATAACGTTTTGCCAAGCGCAATAACTCTTCAAAGCAATACGATAAACTTTAAATTATCTACTCAAAAAAATAAAATAAAAGTAATTGCTGACCCAAATATTAATAATATGTTTATTAATGAAAATCTTCGTATATCCAATGGAAAATGTGGTAATTGGAAGTCTCGCTTAAAAATTATTACCAGCAAAAAAAATGATAAAAATTCCGTCAAATTTTTAGGCGGATTCAGTAAGCGTTGTAACGAAAAAGAAATAGACCTAGCAATTTTAGATCCGTCCCTTTATTTTTTTGAGGTTTTTAAAGATCTATGGAATAAGAATGGTGGATTTTTTGATGGATCTTATATAAAACAAGATAGAGAGGATTTAAGTAAAGTACATTTATATACGCATTTTTCAAGACCTTTAAGTGAGTTAATAAGAGATGTAAATAAATATAGTTTAAATCTTATGGCGCGAAATCTTATGCTGACTGTCATTAAAGAAAAAAATGATATTAAGCCCACTGAAGATATGGTGAATTTTTATATACAAACATGGCTAAAAGAGAAAGGATTGCTTCACAAAGGACTTTTTATTGATAATGGTGCAGGCTTATCAAGAAAGATACAAATTAGTACAAATCAACTTTTACTAATTTTACAAAATATATACAATGATCCCTTCATGCCTGAAATGATTGCTTCTTTTCCTATTGCCTCAATTGACGGTACCCTTAAAAATAAAATGAAAAGAACAAAATTTAGCCGTAATGGTCATTTTAAAACAGGGTCTTTGAAAAACGTTGTAGGAATTGCTGGATTCTTTTTAAGTGATAAAAAGGAGATGAAGTCATTTGTTTTTATCATGAATCATGAGGAAGCAAAAAATGCACAACCCTTTATAGAGGATTTAATTGATTTAACTTTTATAAATTAAGAAAGAGAATAAAATGAAAAAATTATTTGTTACGATTATTTTACTATTAAGTTTTGGTTCAACTTGGGCTATAGATATAACATTAGAAAAAACATTAAAAGAGGAAAATAAAATGACTGAATTTACTACAATAGATAGTCAACTTGGAGAGGGACGTGAGGCTGAAAAAGGTCTTACGATTACAGTCCACTATTCTGGATGGATTTATGACGAAAATGAAGATGATAAAAAAGGAAATAAATTTGATAGTTCAAAAGATAGAAATGAGCCCTTCACTTTTGTTTTAGGCGTTGGTCAGGTTATTAAGGGGTGGGATGATGGATTTGCTGGTATGAAAATTGGTGGTACAAGAACGATAATAATTCCATCTGAAATGGGTTATGGGTCAAGAGGTGCTGGCAGTGTAATTCCTCCAAATGCTGATTTAATTTTTGATGTCGAGCTTCTAGGAATCCAATAAATGGAGGCAAAAATTAAATGGATTGATCAGGTTAAATTCAAAGGTGAATCTGAAACCGGGCATAACCTCTTGATGGATGGCCCAGCTGAATCAGGGGGCGAAAATCAGGGAATGAGACCAATGGAATTAATACTCTTAGGGATTGGGGGTTGTACGTCCTATGACGTTGTAACTATTTTAAAAAAATCTAGACAAGCAGTTAATGGGTGTGAAGCACATATCACTGCACAAAGAGCAGATTCTATTCCCAAAGTTTTTACTAAAATTCATATTAGATTTGTAATTGACGGGGAGGGGCTTGATGAAGGTACAGTCGAACGTGCAATCAAACTATCCGCTGAAAAATATTGCTCAGCATCAATAATGCTAAATAAAAGTGTTGAAATAACGCATGATTTTACGATAAATAAAACTAAAATTACTTAATTATTTTTACTGTTAAAATTGATTCATCCTCAATAATTTGCAAAAGTCTGTCAATATTTGGATGTCTTCCGGGGTGGTTTTCAGCAGCTTCTACATGCTCTGAAAATAACTCAATACCCTCTATCGCAGCGTTAACGTCTATTATCCCAAAAGTTTTCCATAGATGGTGATAAACACGAACAGAACCTGAGGTACCAGGCTTACTCAATATCGAGCCTTTTAGATTATTATCTTGATCAAATAAATCTATTCTCTTTACATGAGAAGCATCTTCAAGAGTTTCTAAAACATCTTTAAATTTTTGCATATAATTTATTTAAATATAAAAGGTAGTTTTTGTCATCACTTTTGAGGCATACCCCATAATTTTTTTCATCGGACGAGGAAGATTTTTGGCACCCATTTTTAAAGCAGAATTTGCATGTTCTTCCTCATCATCTCTCATGGCTTCAATAATTTTAATAGTCTTTTTATCACTCTTATCTATTTGCTTTAAGTGGTTAGATAAGTGGTTTGCAACTTGTTTTTCGGTTTCGGCAAGAAAGCCAAGGTTGTATTTTTCATCAACGATACTTGTAAAGGCTCCTAATAAAAATGACCCAGAGTAAAAAATAGGATTTAACTTACTAGTCTTACCTCCTAATTCTTGAATTCTTTTATCACACCAAGCAAGATGGTCTATTTCCTCTTCTGCTGCCTTTTCAAGTTCTTCTTTAATTTCATTATTTTTATTAAAAAAAAGTTGTCCCCTATAAAGAGCTTGCGCACAAATTTCACCGGTATGATTAACTCGCATGTATTTGGCATTAATTTTTTTATTGGTTGAACTTATGGAATCGGTTTCTAGTAAATTTAAATCAGGACGTGGTCTGCGCGAGGTTGGTTTTATGTATAAAATTTTAAGACCTCTATCTAACTCAGCGATCAGTCTATCAATCATCATATATATTTACCGTAGTTAATTTTTTTTATGGTATCGATCAATATCTTTTAGAATTTTTACTGCTTCAGCAAATTGCTTATCTTCATCTCCACCTAACTCTATGGGTTTAAAGTTCCTTAATGCCTCTCCACCATCACTTGTTGGTTTGCTTTCATCCTTAGTGGCATTAGCATCGCTTTCCTCTGGATTAGACAAGCGATTAGTCAAGTCTGCTTCACGCATTACTGGAATATTTTCATTTCCATCCTCGATTATAATATCTGGATCAATTCCTTTTGCCTGTATAGACCTTCCATTTGGTGTGAAGTATCTTGCTGTAGTCAATTTTATAGCAGTACCATTTGCCATTGGGAGGATACTTTGGACAGATCCCTTACCAAAGCTTCTGGTCCCAACTACAAGCGCTCTATTGTGATCTTGTAAGGCACCTGCAACAATTTCAGAAGCAGATGCAGAACCGTTATTTACAAGCACTACTAAGGGTGTATCTTTGTAATATTGAGGTAAATTTTTAATGTAATTATTCTTTTGTGGGTTATTACGTATAAAATTTTCGGGCACAGTCGTTAAATGCATTTTTGAGTCTGCAGCCCTACCTTCTGTATAAACGACTAAATCTCCTTCCTGTAAAAACGCTGCCGATACGGCAACTGCAGAATTTAGGAGGCCACCAGGATTGTTTCTCATGTCGAGTATAAGGCCATTAAGCGGATGTTTATTTTCTTTGCTAAGCTTTTGCAATGCATTTGCTAGATCTTCGCCAGTTCTTTCTTGAAATTGAGTGACTCTAACATAACCATAATTAGGCTCAATTATTTTTGATTTGACACTTTTAGTTTTAATTTGCGCTCTGACTATTTTGATATTGAGAGGGGCATCAACTCCTTCACGTAGAACTTGAAGATTAATTGGGGTGCCAGGTTTACCTCGCATTAATTTGACTGCTTCATTTAAATTTAGTCCTTTTACCATGGTATCGTCAAGCTTCATGATTAAATCACCACTTTTCATACCAGCATGGTAGGCGGGAGTATCTTCGATGGGTGAAATGACCTTAACAAAACCATCCTCCATACCAACTTCTATTCCAAGGCCTCCAAATTCCCCAGAGGTTCCTTGTTGAAGATCCTTAAAGTGATCAAGATCTAAAAAAGTAGAATGTGGATCTAAACCAGAAAGCATTCCACTCAATGCCTCATTAATGAGTTTTTTATCTTCAACTGTTTCAACATAATCAGTTTTAATTTTCCCAAAGACCTCCGCAAAAGTTCTGAGATCCTCTATTGGAAGATTGGAAGACTTGGTTTTGTCAGCAAACACTGGTAAGTTAAAACTAACAAGAATGCCAAGGAAAGAGCCAATAAAAATAAGGGTAATTTTTTCTAATTTTGAACGCATGTTTATTTTCTTCTTTTTTAAATATTAAAATAATTAAACTCAAGCTACTTTATATAGAATGAATCTAAAATAATTTTTGAATTAATTTATGAATTTAACTCATAAAACTATGAAGACCAAGCAAAATGTAATTAAAATTGTTTTTTGTACCAAATGTGGTTGGCTTACAAGGTCAACCTGGATGGCTCAAGAGATTCTTATTACATTTACTAATGACATAGATTCTTTGTCATTAGTTCCAAGTGATGGCGGAAGATTTGAAATATGGTGTAATGACCAACTTATTTTTTCAAGGGCTGCTGAAAGAAAGTTTATTGAAATAAAAGAAATAAAAGTGAGAATAAGAAATTTAATAGATCCAGATAGACCTCTTGGGCACAATGATACGATAAAGAAAATATGAAAAAACTCTCTATGGATGTCTTTTTTAGTAAAGAAGGACCCTTAAGTAAGGTGATTTCTGGCTATCAAATTAGGCCTAGCCAAGTTGCAATGTCAAACCTTGTTGACGAAACTATTTTCAATCAAAATTCTCTTGTGGTGGAGGCAGGAACGGGTATTGGAAAGACATTTGCATATTTAGCACCTGCGCTAATGAGGGGAGAAACTGTTATTATTTCCACAGCTACCAAAAATCTTCAAGACCAGCTATATAATAAAGATATCCCAAAGATACGAGAAGCACTCAAAATTCCAGTAAAGGTCGATTTACTCAAAGGCAGATCTAATTATATATGCCAATTAAGAATGGAAGATGCATTAATGAGTGGGCAGTTTTTAAACAAAGAGGATGGAGCATATTTAGAAAAAATTAAACAATTTGCTGATCATTCCAACACGGGTGAAATATCCGAGGTGCATGATGTACCTGAATTTTCAACAATATGGCCTATGGTGACTTCCACTGCAGATCATTGTTTAGGACAGTCATGCGAGTTTTCTAAAAGTTGTTTTTTTCTAAAGGCTAGAAAAGAAGCTCTAAGTTCAGAGATTGTAATCGTTAACCATCATTTATTTTTTGCTGACTTTGTTCTTAAGGATGAAGAAATTTCTGAAATTCTTCCTAAAGCAAATACTGTGATTTTCGACGAGGCTCATCAAGTCCCCGATATAGCCTCAATTTTCTTTGGTAATAATTTTTCCACTAATGAGATAACTTACTTAATGCAAGATACACAATCTGTTTTTGAAAAATTAGGTAAAAATAAAAAAAAGTTATTGGCTATATCATCGGTTGTGCTAGATGAAATTAAAAATATTCGGAATTTTTTTCCAACAAGTAATCATCGTGTTATTCATGAAAAGATTGAAAATATAACTGAATTTGAGTCTCATCTTAATTCCATTAATAAAAATCTTATTGAACTAGATAAGATTTTCACATTATTAGATGATCAGAGTCCTGAGCAAAAAAAAATCATAGAACGATATGCAAATTTAAAAGAAAAAATAAGCCCTTGGTTGGTTGAAAAAAATAATGACTATGTTTATTGGCTTGATATTTTTTCAAAATCTGTGCAGTTTAATATGACACCCTTTTCTGTTTCAGAGAGTTTTGAAAAGTTTAGGGATAAGAACAAAATGTCCTGGATATTCACCTCAGCAACACTGGCAGTTAATGATAACTTTGATTTTTTTCAAAATTTATTGGGTTTACATGAGTCGGTTACAAAAAGATTAGATAGCCCATTTAATTTTAAAGATAATGCCTGCCTGTATGTTCCAAAAAATATGCCTGATCCTAACACCACAATTTTCAATTTGACACTAATCAAAAAAATATTTCCTCTGATTAATGCGGCTAATGGAAGAACATTTATTTTATCAACTAGCCTTAAGGCAATGAAGGAAATTTCCGCGTTATTAAAAGATATTTTTAGTGAGCAAAAAGTAGAATTTCCTATTCTGACCCAAGGAGAAGATTCAAAAAAAGTATTAATTAATCGTTTTAAATCCCATGGAAATGCGGTTCTTATTGGTTCTATGAGTTTCTGGGCTGGCATTGATGTAAGGGGCTCTTCATTATCCTTAGTCATTATCGATAAATTACCTTTTCAGTCACCTGGAGATCCTGTTTTTGAGTCAAAAATAAATCGCCTTAAAGATTTAGGACAAAATCCATTTATGACCTTTCAATTACCACAGGCTATTATTTCACTTAAGCAAGGAGCTGGAAGATTAATAAGAGATGAAGTTGACAAAGGAGTCTTAATGATTTGTGATCCCCGCATTATTGATAAACCTTATGGAAAAAGAATATGGAAAAGTCTTCCTGCTTTTAAAAGAACTAGGCAAGAAATAGATGTTATGAATTTTTTAAAAAGCTTATAATTAGACTCATATGATTTTATCTCTCGACACATCTGGACCTTTATTTTCAATAGCAATCTTAAATAATAAATGTTTAGAAATGCGAGAATTTGAGGCTAACAAAGATCAATCAGAAAGGATGATTATTGAAATTCAAGCGCTTCTTAAAACATTGAGTCTCAGTTTTAAAGATATTAAAGGCATTGCATTTGGCTCAGGGCCTGGCTCATTCAGTGGAGTAAGGGTTGCATGTGGAATAGCATACGGCATTGCATTTGCAAAAGAGATTCCAATTAATGGTGTGAATACGCTCGAGGCACTGGCAGCAATCAATCCTAATAAAAATTCCATAAGTTGTATTGATGCAAGAATGCAGCAAATGTATTTAGGTGCTTTTGAATTCAAAAACTCTAAAATTACTAAGAAGGGAGAAATGGTAGTTTTTGACCCAAAGAGTCTTCCTAAATATCAATTAACCGATCCTATTATTATTGGATCTGGCGTAAAAATTTATATCAATCAATTAAAAGAGCGTTATGGTCATTTAAACCCTTTTTATGATAAAAAAAATTATGCGCTTGCTGGAGTAATTGCTAAATTATCTCAAAATCGATTTTTAAAAGACTTTGATCTTGTAAATGCATCTCCTAGTTATATTAGAAATAAGGTTGCTGATACAATTATTGAAAGGCGTGAGAGGCAATAAATATTGTTGCCAGAACTCATCGAAAAAGAAGCACAATTAACTTTTTTATCAGAAGTTATTGCTCTTGAGAATAATGCTCAATTAAGCCCATGGTCATTAAAAAACTTTGAGGATGCATTGACAGCACAAAATTTATTTAAAGTATTTTTTATTGAGAATAAATTAGTTGGATATTATGTGGCGTTGCTTGCAGCAGATGAATGTCAGTTATTAAATATTGCTATACATAGCGACTTTCAAAATAATGGTTATGGTCATTATTTAATAACGCATTTAAAAAAAATATGTGTTGATGCAAATGTTGCAAGTATTTTTTTAGAAGTAAGAGCTTCAAATAAAAAAGCGATTAGGCTTTATGAAAAGAATGGTTTTAATGAATTAGGTATAAGAAATAATTATTATAAAAATAACATAGGCTGGGAAGATGGAATTTTAATGGGATCTGAATTATGATAGATAAAATTGAATCTTCCCTAATATTCGAGGAACTTGGTCTAAATCCTATTTGGAAAGAGAGATTAAATGATAACAACCTAAAAAATGAAATCTATTTTTATCAGGAGTTGATTTTTGAAAAAAATTTAGTTTTCTTTATTGCTCTTACTGATGATAAAGAAGAATTAGGTAAGCAAAAATTATTCCAAAATATTTGTAATTATTTAATATCGATTTCAGATAAAAAAATAGATAAATGTACTCGATGTGATTTATCTGATTTAGTTGCCTTAAAAAGAAAACCAAAATTTGTTCTTCTATTAGCTGATAAAAATTTGAGCTTGGGGGATTCTCTCTTGAAAAAATGGGATTTGTCAGATATTTCTAGCTCGAAAACCTCATTGACTGAAATGATTAAAAAGCCAATGAGTAAAGAAATTTTGTGGCATGATATTCAATCATTCATTAATAAAATCTATTCAAAAAAATGAAAGCATCTAAATTTTACATATCAACATTCAAAGAGGCACCGTCAGATGCGGAGCTAATTAGTCATCAGCTAATGATCCGTGCAGGCTTAATTAAGCGTCTTGGCTCAGGTCTTTATTCTTGGATGCCAATGGGTTTGAAAATTTTAAAAAAAATAGAAAATATAATTCGTAATGAAATGAACGAAGTAGGTGGGGTAGAACTTCTTATGCCAGCAATACAACCTGCTGAACTTTGGGAGGAAACTGGACGTTGGGATGTTTTCGGACCACAAATGCTAAAGATAAATGACAGACATGACCGATCATTTTGTTTTGGGCCAACCCATGAAGAGGTTATTACCGATATTGTAAGAAATGAATTAAATAGTTATAAACAATTACCAAAAAATTTCTATCAGATTCAGATGAAATTTCGTGATGAAATTCGTCCAAGGTTTGGTGTGATGCGGGCAAGAGAATTTTTAATGAAAGATGCATATTCCTTTCATGCTGACATGGATTCTTTAAAAAGAACTTATCAGCTGATGTATGAGACCTATAATACTATTTTTAAAAAAATTGGTTTAAATTTTCGGGCTGTTCAGGCGGATAACGGTGCTATTGGAGGGGAGGGCTCCCACGAGTTTCATGTTTTAGCTGAATCTGGTGAGGATGAGCTTCTTTATGATGAAGAAAGTGATTTTGCAGCTAATGTTGAGATAGCTAAAAACCATCCAAATAGAAAAAATTTAAAGTCATGCAGAGGTATAGAGGTTGGACATATATTCCAATTGGGTACTAAATATTCAAATGACATGAAAGCAACTTTTATTGATGAATCAGGTAAGCCATGTCCGATGATTATGGGGTGTTATGGAATTGGTGTTTCAAGAATTGTGGCTGCTGCTATAGAGCAAAAAAATGATGAGAATGGCATAATTTTCCCTCAGTCTATTGCTCCATTTGAAGTTGTGATTACACCCATTGGCTATGATAAAAGTTCAAAAGTAAAAGAGGCTGTAGAGGAGTTATATTCGATATTACTGGGAGATAATTATGATGTTTTATTGGATGATAGAGGTCTTCGACCAGGGGTAATGTTTAGTGAGGCAGAATTATTGGGTATACCTCATCGCATCACGATCAGTGAAAAAACATTGATAGATGGTAAATACGAGTATAAAAATCGATCTTCATCGGAAGCTTCGTTAATTGGAAGTAATGAACTTATAAATTTACTAAAGATAGATTAATTGATTACCTTGTAAGCGTGATATGTACCATGTTCATTTTCTGAATCAATATATAAAAAATAATAACCATTGTTTGTGTAACCCAATCCATTGAAATGATTTTTTGAACGTATTTTCAAATCTGAAGCCAATTTTGAAAAACCTATATATTTTCCAGCAATGTCATAAATCAAAAAACGCTTGTGATCTACATCAAGAAGAATAAATTCATGACCTTTAATACCAGTATATGCTATGAAACTAGCAGCAACATCATGATGCTCAACATCGGGTGTTTTAAAGTCCAATTCAATTGTTTTTGTTAGCTGATAATTTTTTGCGTCAACAACAAAAACTTTATTTCCTCGTTCTTGTTTCGCGTAATAGACATTTTCTTGATGATCGAATGTAGGCATGGTAGATGCGCTACCAAAAGCAGGAGCAAAATTTGATATTACATCGGATTTACCAGTTAACATTCCTTTGTCATTTAGTTCTAATGAGAAAATACCTGTCATTGGAGCAAATCCAGCTTGACTTGAAACGTTATAAGTTACTGTTTCTAACTGGGAAGTCTTTTCATTAAAGTAGATGGAGCGATTATCAAATCCAGGTTTAGTTGAATCAAGATATTGCCCTTGCTCATCGTAAGTATGAATTAGGGATTTTGAGATTGGGGCTTCATAAGCAGATCCCATTGGTGCAAGCCCACCATCAGCAATGTAATATTTTTTTTCAGCTGGAATGTAAGCAACGGTCTGGGGACGAGAAGTCGGTGCTTTTTTCAAAACGATTTTGAAAACCAGTTCTGCATCTTTCTTAATATCGCTTATAGCTGAGTGCGAGAATACACTTGTTAAAATAAGAAAAATAATTTTATATTTCATATCAATCCTTTCAATAATTAACTTTGGCTTAATTTTGGTCTTTTTGTTCAATAAACATTGCATCCCCATAACTAAAAAATCTATATTTTTTTTCTATTGCATGATTGTAAGCCTTTTTGGTAAATTTACTTCCTGCAAATGCTGAAATTAGCATTAAAAGGGTACTTTTAGGAAGATGAAAGTTGGTAAATAGGGCATCAACCACCTTAAATTTAAAGCCTGGCTTAATAAATATTTTTGTTACATTGTAATCTTTTTTTATTACCTCTTCTGCAAAAGCACTCTCTAAAGCCCTTAGGACTGTTGTCCCAATTGCAATAATACGACCCCCTTTGGCCTTTGTTTTAGCAATTGCATCAATAATATTTGCATCAAGATAGTAGACTTCTTCATGCATGATATGGTCATTTATATCACTCACTTTTACAGGCTGAAATGTTCCCGAGCCAACATGCAAGGTCAAAAAGGCTGTCGCTATATTATTTTTGTTTAATTCTTTAAAGTCACTTTGCGAAAAATGTAATCCTGCTGTGGGGGCTGCAACAGCTCCTTCATTTTTGGCGTAAATTGTTTGATAGCGAATAATATCTTGTTCTTTATCTTCCCTTTGAATATAAGGTGGAAGGGGAATATGTCCATAAGATTTTAGTAAGTTATCAAAAGTGTCCTTATTCAGTCGTATATGAAACAAATTATTTTTTTTAGATATTATTTTAAGATAAACTCCTTTATCAATCATTACTTCTATACCACTT
>ERZ802830.1402-NODE-1402-length-23028-cov-7.05937_pt1 | contig 23028 bp, 23 predicted proteins | sample MGYA00345654_ERZ802830 | MGnify/ENA primary metagenome ERZ802830 (study PRJEB30503, sample SAMEA104212375) | marine metagenome | biome: Westerlies Biome; feature: [SRF] surface water layer (ENVO:00010504) within the epipelagic zone...; material: water...
GTCGCCGTCAACTCAGTTTGATTTTGGCAAAAAAACTATCTCCTGACGAGGCGACAGAACTCAAAGCGCTTTTTGATCATTAATTTTTTTCTTGTATTAAATAAAGGCCAATCCTGATTGAGTCAGTTTCTTTTGGGTAATATTAGCAAAATATATAATTGATCAGATTTGGTATTGTCGCTCAGCTGTTATGATGACATTACCCTCTGACAGTTCCCATCGTTTAGATTGAGTAAGTATCATCATAAAACATCTTGATTTCGTACCTTTGCTCAAAGTGAGACTATGATACGCTCAATGACTGGATTTGGCCGGTCCATATTCGAATCCGATGAGATCACCATGACGGTGGAACTTCGTTCACTCAATAGCAAAAATCTGGAGCTCAATCTTCGGTTGCCATACAGTTATCGTTCCTTGGAGGATGAACTTCGAAGTATCATCAAACCACAACTACTACGAGGGAAAGTGGATGTTAGTCTGTCTGTGAAGCAGCAGGGATCAAAGGCTGCTGCCGAGCTCAACAAAGATGTTATTTCTGCATACATGAATCAGCTAGGCGAAATTGCTGATGCAACTCCTGCAGAACTCCTCTCGATTTCCACTCGTTTGCCAGATGCCATTCAGTCGCCTGAAGTTTTGCCAGATGAAGCACAGAAAAAAGAGGTGTTTTCATTGGTACGCCAAGCCACAGAACAGTTGATCAGCTATCAAACGACCGAAGGACAAGCGATGGTCAGAGATCTCACCACCCAAATTGAATCGATTCAAAAAGGTCTTGATAAAGTCGATCGTAATAAAGATGAGCGAGCCGAACAGATACGATCAAAATTGCTTGAACAACTCAAAGGTTTGGCAGTAGAGATTGACCAAAACCGACTTGAACAGGAACTGATTTATTACCTTGAAAAACTAGACATCAACGAGGAGATTGTTCGTTTGCGACAGCACCTGTTATATTTTAGTGATGTGATGAAAAGCGACACTGTTACCAAAGGAAAAAAACTTGGGTTTATCAGTCAAGAAATGGGTCGTGAAATCAACACCATAGGATCCAAAGCAAACAATGCCTCTCTCCAAAAAGAAATTGTTCAAATGAAAGATGCCCTTGAGCGAATCAAGGAACAGCTGCTCAATATCATTTAAATGACAAAAGGAAAATGTGTTGTTTTATCGGCTCCATCAGGAAGTGGAAAAACAACCTTGGCAAAAAAATTACTTCAAAATACATCTCTGCCGTTGGCATTTTCGATTTCGGCAACTTCTCGTCAACCCAGGGCAAACGAAAAAGATGGGGTTGATTATTTTTTTATCAAACCACAGTCTTTTCAAGAGCAGATTGATCAAGGATCTTTTTTGGAGCACGAAGAGGTTTATCCAGGGATTTTTTATGGTACACTACGAGCCGAAGTGGAACGACTATGGAGCGAAGGAAAACATGTCATTTTCGACATTGATGTTGAAGGGGGTTTGCAGATCAAAAAACAATTTCCAGACCAAACCATTACAATTTTTATAATGCCCCCAAGTTTGGAAGCCCTCAAAGATCGTTTGACCAATCGCGATACAGAATCGACAGAGAGTTTGAAGATGCGTTTGAGCAAGGCAAAAAATGAAATGAAATCAGCTTCAAAATTCGAGCACATCATTCACAACGATGACCTCAATCAGGCTGAGCAAGAACTACAAGCATTGGTAACTCAATTTATTGAGCGATGAAAAAAAGAGCCTTATTTTTTGGTAGCTTCAACCCCATCCACTTTGGGCACCTTAACGTAGCCAAAGCAGCGATCGAAACAGGAATAGTGGAGGAAGTTGATTTTATTGTCAGCCCCAAAAACCCTTTTAAACGAGATGTTGATTTGCTCCCAGAACAGCAACGTTTAGACCTGGTTTTATCTGTTCTTTCCAAAGAAGATCAGATGAATTGCAACGACATTGAATTCCACTTACCACGACCCAATTATACGATTCATACGCTGCACCATTTGGGCATAGACCCAAAGGCAAACACACACACGCTATTAATGGGAGCCGACATTTATCATCAAATGAAAACCTGGCAAGGAGCAGCTGAAATGTTATCTTATCATTTGATGATTTACCCAAGAGAAGGTTGGGAATTACCCCAAGCGAGCGACAACATTGTTTTGTTGGATAGCCCAATGATTTCGATTTCTGCAACAATGATTCGACAAAAAGTCGAGCGCCAAGAGGAGATCAAAGACCTGGTACCAAAAGAAGTCGCTGCATTTTTTTATCAAAACGCTCACAACTAGTTTGCTGCTACTGCGCTTAATGATATTTGATTTTTCGTAGAATTCGCATAGAGTCCTTATGACTTTGATAGGCAACACTATTGTAGTCTCGAAGAGGATTTTGAATCGCATACAGCAGTGATTTTGCTTCTTCAAAACCATTGAGATAGCACAACATTAAGGTTGGGGAAAGGGCTTCAACTTCTTTGTTTTGAGCTGTTGATAGGCTCTTTTTTGCAATAAGTCTTTCTGCAATTGTTTTTTGGCTATTCATAATATGGTGTAGGAGTTTTTTCTCAAAAACAGGTGGTTCGAACAAAAAATCAGCGCTCATCTGATAACTCCCATTGTCATCAAAATGCAACTCAATTTGCTCCAAAGGATAATACTTGTCGATATTATTCAACCCCAGTTTAACATACTCAATCAAACGAAAATGATTGACATCAAATTGGATTTCAACTTCGTCATAAGTCGAATAAAACAGTTTGACATGTTCATTGACCAGCTCAATATCTACACGAGAATAGTAGCATTTGTCTTTCACTTTTTTTTCGATGCCAGCCCAACAAACGATAAATGATTCTTTAAAAACTTTGTATTGTGGGTTGAGGCTTTTGTGATGTCGTTGCACAAAATCGACCACGCCATCTAGGGTGAGTTCGATATTGTTTTGTGCGTGTTTTTCGATTTCAGTCACAACCCTAGAATTGATGTCTTTAATATCCACATCAAATGCTCTAGGGGTAGAGGTGCTTCCCTCTCTAAAAAACACAGACCCACCATAGTATTTCCAGATGTTTTTTCGGAGGGTGGTTAATGATTCTGTGGGCTTGATGGTTACCAGCCCAACGACCTTCCCTTCGGGTAAATGGGGAAAGTGGATGTTTTCATAAAGAACCAATGGGGGGTTGTAGAGATAGGCATTGACAAGGTTTTGGAGTTTGGCATCATCAAAAAAATCGACCCCTACGATTTCATTTTCATGATCCATGATTCCCACAACGATATATGAGTTGTTTTTGGGGTTGGAGTTGGAAAGAGCACAGATGTGTTTCAGAAATTTTGCTTTGCCTTCTTTGTTGCCAAGATTGAGTTGAAGCTTTTTATCATAAAAGCTATTCTCATCATTGTGCGCCAATAAGTTTTTGACCAAAAGGCGTTTGTTAATCATGATAAAAAAGACAAAAAGAACACACGACTAAAGTACAAATTAGTAGGCTCTTTTGTTATGAGAATACAAAAACAGATGATTATATTACATCAGATAAGATAAATATCCATGCCTCAAAACCCCAGCGATGCTTACAGTTGAAATGCAGTTGTATTCTTCTGATTATGAGAGTCTAATCGTTTTCTGGGGTTTGTTTAAAGGCAATCCTACACATATTCATCATTTTTAACCAAATATTAACAGATTTGAAAACATTTTTTAACCAATTTGCAGCCCTTAAAAACTAGCTGTATTTTTAAAATCAAAATTGTTACCAAATGAACGATACGCAAGTGGATATTAAATCCCTAAACGAAAAAATAGAAAAGGAAAGTGCATTTGTTGATTTATTGCATATTGAGTTGGGTAAAACCATCGTTGGTCAGCAGCATATGTTGGAACGCTTAATGATTGGACTTTTAGGTGAAGGACATATTCTTTTGGAAGGCGTTCCTGGGCTTGCAAAAACACTCGCCATCAACTCTTTGAGCAAAGCAATCAAAGCCTCTTTTAGTCGTGTGCAGTTTACACCAGATTTGCTGCCTGCAGATGTTGTTGGAACGATGATATACAACATCAAAGAAAACGACTTTAGCATCAAAAAAGGGCCAGTGTTTGCCAATTTTGTTTTGGCAGACGAAATCAATCGCGCACCTGCCAAAGTACAATCTGCTCTACTTGAAGCCATGCAAGAACGACAAGTGACCATTGGCGATGAGAGCTTTGGGCTCAAACCACCTTTTTTGGTCATGGCAACCCAAAACCCTGTTGAGCAAGAAGGAACCTATCCCCTTCCCGAAGCGCAAGTCGATCGATTTATGTTAAAGGTTGTGATTGATTATCCAACAAAGTCGGACGAACAACAAATCGTTCGCTCACAAGTCAGTGGGGCGACCAACACCATCAAACCAGTGGTGACCACAGCCCAAGTGATCAAAGCACAAAAAGCTGCTCGCGAGGTGTATATGGATGAGAAAATTGAGAAATACATCATCGATCTCATTTTTGCCACGCGTTACCCAGAACAATATGGGTTGGAAGACCTAAAACCACTCATCAGCTTTGGGGCGTCTCCTAGAGGAAGTATCAACCTGACAACTGCTGCCAAATGTTATGCCTTTATCAAGCGACGGGGTTATGTCGTACCAGAGGATGTACGTGCAGTTGTTCATGATGTGCTTCGACATCGCATTGGAATCACCTATGAAGCAGAAGCAGAAAACATCACTTCTGAAGACATTATCAATCGCATTGTCAATGTCGTAGAGGTTCCCTAGTCTAGCAAAGTTAATATTCAATCATCGGTATGGATACGAAGGCTCTTTTAAAGAAGGTTCGTAAAATTGAGATTAAGACTCGTCGCTTAAGCAACCACCTTTTTGGTGGGGAGTATCAAAGTACCTTTAAAGGTCGAGGGATGACCTTTAGCGAGGTGCGTCCATATCAATTTGGGGATGATGTACGTACCATAGATTGGAATGTAACTGCTCGTTACAACGAACCTTTTGTGAAAGTTTTTGAAGAAGAACGAGAGCTGACATTGATGCTAGTTGTCGACGTCAGTCGGTCTTCTCAATATGGATCGCATGAGCAGTTTAAAATGGAAATTCTAACCGAAATTTCAGCCACACTTGCCTTTTCTGCACTGCAAAACAACGACAAAGTCGGCTTGATTTTATTCACAGATCAAATCGAGTTGTATATCCCACCGAAGAAGGGAAAATCACATATCCTTAGAATTATTCGCGAATTGATTGAGTTTACACCCAACAATTCTCGCACCAATATCTCGGAAGCACTCAAGTTTATGGCCAATGTGCAAAAAAAGCGCGCCATTGTGTTTGTCCTTTCTGACTTTATGGACACTGACTATGCATCCAACCTAAAAATTGCTGCAAAAAAACATGATCTGACAGGGATAAGAATTTTTGATAAACACGAAGTTGAACTCCCCAATTTAGGCCTTGTTCCGATGATTGATCAAGAAACGGGCAAATATCAACTGGTTCATACTGGCTCGAAAACACTACAGCGCAATCATCGAAATTATACGAGCAAACGAGAACTGTATTTTGATGAATCGTTTAAGAAAAGTGGCGCAGGAACTATCATTTGTCGTACGGATGAAAGCTATGTAAAAAAACTATTATCATATTTCAAAAATCGTGGGTAGGATCTATTTGTTCTTATTGATTTTGATACCAGCCTTTGCACTGGCACAAACTCGAGTTGCGGCAACTATCGATACAATTGCAATGACAATTGGGGAAGACATCCAATACAATATTGAACTCAAAGCCGATTCGACAGCGCAAGTGATTTTTCCACAAGGGCAAACCTTCCTTCCTTTTGAAATCATTGACACTACCGCAGTAGATGTTCAAAAGTTGACAGATGAGGCACTTTGGAAACGCAGCTATACCCTTATCCAATTTGATTCTGGAAGCTATCATATTCCTCGTCAAAAAGTGATGGTTAATGGCTCACCAATTTTTACAGACTCTCTCAAAATCGAAGTCTTTTCTGTGGAGGTGGACACGCTCAAACAGCCATTACACCCAATCAAACCCATCATTGCCATTGACAAAAACACCAGTGGTTGGTGGCGTCCATATCTTTTGATCATAGCACTAGTTGCACTATGTATTAGCTTATATATAATGTATGGTCGCGCCAAAAAGAGAATCGAAGAATGGCGCAAAAAACTACCTCCGTTCGACCGAGCGATTCAAGAACTGCAGGCACTTGAAGCAAGCCAATTGAACAATCAAGAAGAATACAAAGAATACTACTCCTCTCTCACAGGTATTGTTCGAAATTATCTGGAAGAGGAAGCAAATGTCAATGCCCTTGAAAGCACAACCACTCAGTTGATACAAAAACTTGAGCTCTTGCGAACCTCTGGTTCACTGGACCTTCACCCAGAAACGATTACCAACTTGAAAAAGGTTTTGGAAACAGCAGATCTTGTAAAATTTGCAAAAGCAGCACCTGGAGTTGATCTCGCTTCTTCAGATCGATCGGCAATCGAGTCTGTGGTTGTTCAAACCAAAGAGGCAATCCCTGAGCCCACAGAAGAAGAACGACTGCAAAGTGAGGAATATCGACAAAAACTGCGAAAGGAACAACGTCGCAAACAATTCAAAACAGCTGCCTTTTCAGTACTTGGAGTTCTTGTGTTGGTGTTTGGGATAGCAACCTATTTGTATGGGTTTACGCAAGTCAAAGATCGTTTGTTTGGGAACCCAACCTTACAGTTATTGGAGTCAGACTGGGTCACCAGCACTTATGGTGCAACACCAATTCGTATGACAACCCCCGAAGTTCTCATTCGAATTCCATCGGAAAAGCCCAACACACAAAGCTTCCGTTTGGGTGAAATAGACGATGCATTTTCTGTGGCCTTGCAAGTCGAACAAATCATTGGCAAAGGAGAGGTTGAGATCGATTTGACTGAGCGTGCTGAGGGGATTATTCAAGACTTAGAATCGAGAGGTGCCACGAATATTTTTCAAAAACAGGACGAATACCAAAGCCAAAGTGGAGCAAAGGGAGTCACAATTTCAGGGTCATTTGATTGGTCAACCGATGGGGAAGATTCAACTCGCAAAGAATACACTGTTTACATCTTTGCAGAAAACAAGGGCTTACAGCAAATCAAGATCATAGGCAATCGCGAGGATCGATACACAGACAGTATCGTCGAGCGCATGGTAAACTCGTTTACTTTTAACACAGACGTTCAATGATTTTTCAAGACTACACTTTTGCGAACATATATTTTCTGTGGGCATTGGCCATCATTCCATTTTTGGCAGCATGGCTATTTTGGCGACCACAGAAAAAACAAAGTGTTTTGCGAATATCGTCGCTGGAGGGTTTGGAAAGCCCAACCTTTTGGACACGCATATATCCATTGTTATGGGTGCTTCGTTTATTGGCAATTGCTCTCTTGATCGTTGCTCTTGCTCGTCCTCGAACAGCCAATGTGTCAAGCCGAACTAAAACAACAAAGGGAATTGACATTGTGATGGCGATAGATATTTCGTCGAGTATGCTATCGCGCGACTTAAGACCCAATCGATTAACAGCCTTAAAAGAAGTTGCCCAAACTTTTGTGTCAGATCGAATCAACGACCGAATTGGGCTGGTTGTGTATGCTGGAGAATCGTATACCAAAACACCAATTACGAGTGATAAAGCAGTTGTGACCGATGCATTGTCAACACTGGATTATGAGCGTGGTGTGATTGATGATGGTACTGCAATAGGAATGGGACTTGCCACAGCAGTCAACCGTCTCAAAGACTCAAAAGCACTTAGCAAAGTCATTATTTTATTGACTGATGGGGTGAATAATGCAGGTTTTGTTGACCCCACAACTGCTGCAGGGCTCGCCAGTTCTTATGGGATAAAAACCTATACCATTGGACTGGGGAGCAATGGCAATGCCATGGCACCAATTGCCATGAAAAGAGATGGGAGTTTTCGTTATGGACTCACTCGTGTTGAAATAGATGAGGACTTGCTCAAAAGCATAGCCGAACAAACAGGGGGTGTATATTTTAGGGCGACAGACAATCAACGCTTAGCATCGATTTATGATGAAATCAATAAGCTTGAAAAAACAGAAGTAGAGGAGTTCAAATACACCTCTTATGAAGAACATTTTCGTATTTTCATCCTTCTTGGATTGGCATTGTTGTTGATCGAATGGATTTTACGCACAACTATTTATAAAAGTATTTTGTAATGTTTCAGTGGGACGCACCAGCATATTTCTATCTATTATTCCTTCTTCTTTTGATGGGGGGTGGCTATGGGTTGTTGTTGTTGTGGAAACATCGAGCTCGTAGTCGTTTTGGCTCTGTTGCACTGTTGGAAACACTCGCGCCAGATAGTTCATCGTTTAAAAGCCACCTCAAGTTTGTGGTTTTACTCCTTGGGATTACGGCTTTAATTTTTGCCTTGGTAAATCCTAAAATGGGCATTGAACTCGAAAGTGTAAAACGAGAGGGAGTGGACTTGGTTTTTGCAGTTGATGTTTCCAAAAGTATGCTTGCCGAAGATATCGCTCCCAACCGACTTGAAAAAGCCAAACGTTTGGTTTCGGAAACCATCAACAAACTATCAGGCGACCGCGTGGGAATCATTGCTTATGCAGCCAGTGCTGTGCCTCAACTGCCAATCACTACCGACTACGAGTCTGCCAAGCTCTTTTTACAAGCGCTTAATACTGACATGCTATCCTCTCAAGGAACGGCCATTGCCGAGGCAATCGATTTATCAAAAAACTATTTTGATGATGAGAACCAAACCAATCGTGTGTTGGTCATTCTAAGCGATGGCGAAGACCATGAAGAAGGAGCTGAAATGGCTGCAACCACTGCAGCAAATGAAGGTATTACCATTTTTTCTATTGCCTTGGGAACGGAAAAAGGGGATGTGATTCCACTCAAAAAAAGAGGGGTGACGTCTTCTTTCAAAAAGGATGCAGATGGCGAAGTCGTTATCACTCGAATGAACAAGGATGTTTTACAAACCGTAGCCGACAATACAGGTGGCATCCTATTGATTGGCGACAACACCAACGAAGTTGTGAATGCGATCACCAATCATTTGGTGGAAATGGACAAAGCAGAATTTCAAGCCAAACAGTTTGTTCGTTTTAAAGATCAATATCAATGGTTGCTTGCAATCGGTTTGTTTTTCATTTGCTTTGACATATTTTTATTGAATCGTAAAACTAAATGGATCAAATCTCTAAATCTATTCAACGACAAATGAGACAACTGATTTTTATACTTTGCTGCTTGTTCTTTATGCTAGATGGTCACTCCCAAACAAAAGAGACCAAAGTGGAAGACAATTTGATTTTTGAAGGCAACGAGCTTCATGAGTCTGAGACCTATGCACAAGCTGAAAAGAAATACAGAGAGGCTTTGGCACGTGCCCCCAAAAACACTATCGCTCAACACAATTTGGGGAACACTCTTTTCGACGAAACTTATTTTTGAGAGGCCATTAACGCCAACAAATCTGCCACAATCAATGAAAAAACAAAGGAAGAAAAACACAGTGCTTTACACAATATGGGCAATGTGTTTATGAATCAAAAGGATTATGCCAAGGCAGTCGAAACCTATAAAGAAGCTTTGCGAAACAACCCAAATGACGATCAAACTCGATACAACTACGCTTTGGCCAAAGAATTGCTGGAGAACGAACAGCAAAACCAAGACCAAAACAAAGATCAAAACAATGAAGACAAACAGAATCAAGACCAACAAAACAGCGATAATAAAGACAACGAAAACCAATCGCCTAAAGACGAGGGGGAGGATCAAAAAGACCAAGACCAATCTGGTGATAAAGAGCAAAACAAGGATCAGAGCGAGGAGAAGTCTGACAAAAATCAAGATCCTCAAAACCAACCACAAGATCCTAAGGCACAACCGACAAAACTCTCTCCTCAACAGATCAAAAACTTGTTGGAGGCCATGAATAACGAAGAGAAAAAAGTACAGGACAAAGTCAATGCAAAAAAGGCGAAACCTGTAAAACCAAAATCAAAAAAAGACTGGTAAGATGATGCGCAATCGATTGGTATTTGGGTTGTTATTTCTTTCGGTTTTTGGCTGGGGTCAAATCAATTTTGAGGTATCTGTCAGCAAAAAGCAACTGGGACTGAATGAGCGATTGCGTGTCGATTTTGTCATCGATAAACCAGGAGATAATTTCCGACCACCAAGCTTTACTTCTTTTCGTGTGATTTCAGGACCAATGCAGTCAGTGAGCAATGTGTTTGTCAATGGTAAGCGCACATATTCGATGACTTACACCTATTTTATCACACCACTGAAAAAAGGGGTTTTTGATATCGAACAAGCCTCAATTGAGTATGAAGGAAATGTCTATAAAACCACACCAGTGACCATCAATGTGACAGAGGCAGTTGCCATTCCAAGAGACCCAAATGACCCCAAATACATTGTGGATGAGAAATTGCATTTGGTGGCAGAAGTATCCAAACGAAGTCCATACGTAAACGAACCAATTACGATTGTTTATAAGCTATACTTTGCCCAAAACGTCAACCCTACAGATGTAGATGTAGTGGATATGCCAAAATACAATGACTTTTGGTCCTACAGTGTTGATATTCCCAATCGAAATATTGACACCTCAATTTATAAAGGAGAGCGATACAATTTTGTGGAATGGCGAAAGGTTGTTTTGTATCCCCAGCGTGCGGGTAAATTGGAAATCAAACCCTTGAGTTTAGATGTAACGGTCAACGTTCCAACTGGCAAGAGAGACTTTTTTCAGCGTGTGATTTACACCCAAGTTCCCAAACTCGTTTCGGCAGGAAACCTGACCATAAATGTGAAGCCCTTACCGACCGAGGGTCAACCCGACGACTTTAGTGGAGCTGTTGGAAACTTTAGCATCGATGTGTCGACTAGCAAAAAACAGTTGAAAGCCAACGAATCGTTACAAGCAAAAGTCAAAATATCAGGTCGAGGAAATTTGCGTTTGTTTGGCATGCCTACCCTACAAACGCCAAGTGCAATTGAGCAATATGAACCTGAAACAAGTGAAAATATCCGTAGCAATCTCAGTGGTATGAGTGGCTCGATAACCCAAAGCTATACCCTTATCCCACAGGTGCAGGGGAAGTATCCTATACCGTCTGTCGAGTTTTCGTTTTTCAACCCAAAGAAGAAAACCTATGAAACGATCAAATCCTTAGAGCAATTGGTGGATGTGACTGAGGGGCCATTGGCGAATAGAGCTGTGAACCCCACAACCCCATCGGCTGCAGTTTCGATTGACAGCCCCTTTAAGTTTATTGCTCTCGACACATCTTTTGTACCGATCAACACCCCAACCTTTTTTAGATCGACCTTGTTTTATTTGTTATGGGGATCTCCATTGGGATTGGTATTATTGTATGTGGTCTATGCTCGCCGCAAGCAAAAACAATTGGGTGATACTGAAGGAGTGCGTATGCGAACTGCCAATCGAATGGCGCGAAAATACCTATCAGAAGCCAAACGAAATCTCAACAATTCGGAGGAATTTTATGTGGCTTTAGAGCGTGCACTGCACAACTATCTCAAAGCCAAGCTCGAAATGGAGACTTCTGACTTTAGCAAAGAAAAAATCAAAAATATCCTCTCTCAAATCGGAGTAGAGGAATCACTGGTGAACGATTTTGTGTCGGTGCTTGAAAACTGCGAGTTTGCTCGATACACACCCTCGTCTGTCAAAGCGATGGAACAAGACTTTGCCAACACCGCAAAAATGATCACTCAAATCGATAAACAGTTGTAGTATGAGAATATGTTTGACTTTATTCCTCTCATTGTGTGCGATATGTTTGCAAGCACAAGACGTCGATGCTATTTTTTCCAAAGCCAATAAAAACTACAATCTGGGCAGTTATAAAGAGGCACTGAAGGGCTACGATTCTATTGTTCAGTTAGGTGTTCACTCGCCAGAGTTGTATTTTAATATGGGCAATGCACATTACAAGCTCAATCGCATTGCGCCGAGTATTCTGAACTATGAAAAAGCTCAGTTGCTGGACCCTACAAATGAGGATATTCAGCACAACTTGCGCTTTGCCCAAAACATGACCATTGATGTTATCGAAGAACTACCACCAAATGCCATTGACTCTTTTGTTGCAGGGCTTTCAGGAGCATTATCTCTACCATTTTGGAGCGTATTGATTATTGCATTATTTGCGTTGGCGTGTTTGAGTTTTGTTGCATATGTACAGCGCAGTCGATCGCAACAGAAGCGTAGGTTTTTTGCTTTGTCACTACTGTTGGGGATCCTGAGCTTGAGCAGTTTTGGATTGGCATGGGACAAGCAATTGAGAGACGCACAGCAATCGGAGGCTGTTATTTTTGCACAAACGACCGATTTCCGTTCGGAACCCAATTTGCGATCTGAGGTTTTGGTACAGTTGCATGAAGGGACCAAGGTCATTGTAGAAGATCAAGTGGAACAATGGGTAAAAGTACGACTAGCTAATGGCACTGTTGGTTGGCTCACCCAAAGTGATGTGCAGCGGATTGCATTCTAACTTTCCAGCAACCCATCGATTTGCGCTTTTCCTTCGGGGACATAATCAAAAATCCATTCCCCAAGACCCAGCAGGGTCTCGCAAAGCAAAGACTGTTCGATGATTTCGGAAGGGATAAAACCAAATAAGGCATTGGCTTTCATCAAAAAAATGAGAATCACACCTGAAAATACAGCGAGTTTAAGGCCACCAAACAACAAGCCCAACATCCGATTGACGCCATTGAGCATCACCAGTTTGGCCAGTGAAGTCAACATTTTCCCCAGTAGTGAAACCCCAAAAATAATCCCGACAGAAGTCAGTCCAAAAGAGGCCAAATCTACATAGCGTTTGTCCCAATCGATATAGGAAGTGAGCTGCTCTGCCACATAACCAGAAAAGTGAATGGCGCCATAAATCCCTAGCACCAAAGCGAGCAAAGAAGTCAACTCAACGATGACGCCTTTGCGAAAACCTTTAAAACCGCCATAAGCGATTAGGCCTCCAAATACCAAGTCCATGATATTGACTTCCACATCACAAATGTACAACGAAGATTGAGAATATATTCCGCTTTTGTCACAGTGCATAGTCGGACTGTGAGTGGAATGCATTATTTTTGTAGCAGATTATGGAACAGTTGATTGATCAAATCAAAACGCATCTTGCCGAAGTGGAGGCTTTTCAATCGAGTGACCCCGAAGAGATTGAGCGTTTTCGAATCAAATTTTTGGGTAAAAAGGGGATATTGACAGGCCTTTTTGCAGCTTTTAAAGATGTTCCAAATGATCAAAAAAAGACCTTTGGTCAACAACTGAATGCCCTTAAGGTTGCAGCGACCAACAAGTTGGAAGAAAGCAAAAAGACATCGGGTTCAAAGGCAAAAGCATCTACATCTTCAATTGATTTTACTCGTCCTGGTCAACCGATAGAGGTAGGGGCACTTCATCCCATTTCGATTTTACGCAATCAAGTCATCGATATTTTTTCACAAATTGGATTTTCGCTTTCTGCTGGTCCAGAAATCGAAGATGATTGGCACAATTTTACTGCTTTAAACCTGCCCGAGCATCATCCAGCTCGTGATATGCAAGACACCTTTTTTGTACAAACCAACCCTGACATTTTGTTGCGCACGCACACTTCATCGGTACAGGTGCGGCACATGGATGCCAACCGCCCACCCATACGAACGCTTTCACCAGGACGAGTATTTCGAAACGAGGATATTTCTGCTCGATCGCATTGTGTGTTTCATCAAGTGGAAGGCTTGTATATCGACAAAAACGTATCCTTTGCTGACCTCAAGCAAACCTTATTATATTTCACAAAAAGCTTGTTTGGCAAATCTAAAATTCGCTTACGACCATCGTATTTTCCTTTTACCGAACCCAGTGCGGAGGTTGATATCTATTGGGGCTTGGAGACAGAAGCAGATTATCACATTACCAAAGGCACGGGTTGGTTGGAAATCATGGGATGTGGAATGGTTGATCCTCAAGTATTGACCAACTGTAATATCAATCCTGATGAGTACGCTGGCTATGCATTTGGTATGGGTCTCGAACGAATGGCGATGTTGCTTTATGGGATTGAGGACATTCGGATGTTTTATGAAAACGACATTCGTTTTTTACAGCAATTTTCCTCTATGGGCTAGTGCAGCCTTTCTGCTATTTTCGACATGATTTTTTTGGGAGACTTTTTCTCATACAAGATCTGGTAAACTGCCTCCATAATCGGAAAAGATTTGTCAAACTCCTTTATCAAAAGATGGGCAGTGTGAGAGGCATAGTATCCTTCAGAAATCATGGTCATTTCATGCAAGGCAGATTTGACAGTATATCCCTTCCCAATCATGGTACCCAGCATTCGATTTCGACTAAATAGAGAATAGCCAGTCACAAGCAAATCGCCCAAATAGGCAGAGTGAGACATATCTCGTTTTGCTTTATGAATTTGTTTGAGAAAGCGTTTGAGTTCTCGTATCGAATTGCTCATCAACACACTTTGAAAGTTATCTCCATAGCCCAATCCATGTGCGATGCCCACTGCGATTGCATAGATGTTTTTGAGGGTTCCTGCATATTCGGCTCCGATGGTATCATCTGTGAATTTTGTACGGATATAGCTGCAGCTCATTTGTTGGGCTAGGAATTTTGCAGTGTCTTGGTTTTGACAAGCAAGGGTCAAGTATGACAGTTTTTCGAGTGCAACTTCTTCGGCATGACAAGGACCCATGATGACCCCAATTTGATTTGTAGGCACACCAAAAACGGTGTGAAGATGCTTCCCCACCACATCTTTACTTTCAGGAACAATTCCCTTGACTGCTGAAAACACAATTTTTGAGGGGAGTAGATCTTTGACTTCAAGCAAGCTTTGATGTAAAAAGGGTGATGGAATGGCTAGAATGAGCAGATCGGATTCATCGACCACCTCACGTATATTGCTAGATAATTTTAGTTGATTGGTATCGAAAGTTACACTTTGAAGATAGCTTGGGTTACTACCTTTTTCACGAAGGTGTGCAATGGTATTGTCGTTTCGCAAATACCAATTCAATTTTTCGTTTTGCTCGCACAGTATTTTGGCTAGAGCCGTTGCCCAGCTTCCGCTACCGAGTATTCCAAATCTCATAAAAGAAAAAATAATACAATAGGACAAAACTAGAAATAAGCTGGGGATGAAGTGATAGTATCATTAAAAACTTTAACAAATGTTTTTGATTTGAGCCTTTGTTTAGTCACTACATTGCAAATGCAAATTCGTTTTGCTTACTATTAGTTTTTCATAGTTTAATATGGTTGGTTGGTAGAGGAGTGCTTGTCACTCCTTTACTTTTTTATGGCCATTCAGACCAAGGGATGCGGCTCAGTAGAAGAACAGTCCCCAGCAAGTAAAACAACCCAATTCGCAAAAACTTCTTACCACTTTCGGCTTGACGCTTGTGCATCGACCAACCCATAGTAATCAAAACCACAGCAAGAATATTGGTAACAGGGTGTTCCACGAGGTACAATCGCAAGCTAGCATCTCCCATTACTGCGCCGACTCCTTCTTGCCAAGCACTAAAACGTGGAGAAACAAAGTAGAGAATCAAACCAATAAGGAGTTGTATGTGTGTGACAATGAGCGCAAAAAGAGAAATGCGTAAGTCTTTAATCGTAAAGGACTTATTCATAAACTTTCCGAGTAAAGCATTGCCAATCGCAACGACTAACATCAATAGAACGATGTAGGCCCAATAAGAATGGATATTTTGTAAGATACTCATAATCTTGAGGATTTGTGCAAATGTAAACAATTCAAAATTGTTGTTTAAATTCAGCCTTTATTTGGCTTGGGGTTCTTGTAGTTGCCGATAGACCATATCAGCTTCCCCAATGGTTTCAATTGTTCCATTTTGCAGATGTAGAATTCGATCAGACATATATCGAACGACTTCCAAATCATGCCCGATAAACAAATAGGTGAGGACATAAGATTCTTTGAGTTTGTTGAGTAGGTTCAACACATGTGCTTGCACCGAACGATCGAGGGCAGACACAGACTCATCACAAACAATCAGTTTTGGTTCCACGGCCAAGGCTCGGGCAATTCCGATTCGTTGTCGTTGCCCCCCCGAAAACATATGGGGATAGTGATTGATATGCGAGGCCTCCAAGCCAACCTGTTCTAGCAGTTGTATAGCGCGATCAACTCGATCATGTTTGTTTTTTCCAATGTTGTGCACCAGCATTGGTTCGGTGAGCATATGGCCGATTTTTTTCTTTGGGGTGAGAGCTGAAAACGGATCTTGAAAACTCAACTGTATGTCTTTGCGATATTGTTGTAAAAGACCGCCTTTGAGATTGTCAATTCGAGTGCCCAAATAAAGAATTTCCCCCTCATCGGGTTGGGTGAGTTTGAGCAGACAATTTCCAAGGGTTGACTTCCCACTCCCAGAACTGCCAACAAGCCCTAATGTTTCTCCAGGATAAAGGGAAAAGTTGATTTTATGCAGTGCAACATGAGACTGCTTGCCTTGCGAAAATGTTTTTTGGAGTCCTTTAACTTCCAAAATAGGCGATTGCTGATACAATTGTTTATGGCGTTTGCTTCTTGATGTTTTCGTTTCATTGGCAGCTTTGGGGGCATCATTGATAAAATCCTCTATGGTTTGTAGTCGTTTGGGACGCCGATCGACTGGGGGCACTGCATTGATCAAGCCTTTGGTGTAGGGAGATTTGGGTTGCTGAGAGAGCTGTGTGGCAGTTCCCAACTCCTCATAAACCCCTTTGTTGAGTACCAATACTCGGTCTGCCCAGCGATGAACCATATTTAAGTCATGAGAAATCAAAACAATACTCATTTTACTTTCCTTTTGAATCGATTTGAGCAATGCCATGATGTTTTCTTGTACTTTAGGATCGAGGGCTGTAGTGGGTTCATCTGCAATCAGAAGCTTTGGCTGACAGGCAATTGCCATGGCGATCAACACCCGTTGTTGTTGTCCTCCGCTCAACTGGTGTGGGTATCGCTTGGCCATTGATTTAGGGTCTGGCAGTTTAACTTTTTCCAAAAGAGAGTGCAGATGTGCTTGGTGGTCCTTTTTTGGGAGAGAGCTATGCAAAGCAATGACCTCTTCTATTTGTTTGCCACAGCGCATACTTGGGTTGAGTGCACTCATCGGATCTTGAAACACCATTCCGATTTCTTTTCCACGCAATGTTCGAAAACGCTTTTCGTCAAACGGAATAAGGGATTGACCATCAAAGTCCAACCGAGATGCTTGTAGGCTTTCTTCTTGCTTTGGAAGCAAGCCCATAAGCGACATAGCAGTGATGGACTTCCCACTTCCCGATTCGCCAACGATTCCTAAGATCTCATTGTGATGGACGTCAAAAGACAGGTTGGGAATAATGGTTTGTCCCCCCAATTTGATGGATAATTGTTCTACCGTTACCAAGGCTTGTTTTGGCATATACGCAAGTTATTCTTTTGCGTTTACATGTGCAATCTGCTTGGGGGTCAGTAAAGGATACCGGGCATAGCGCAGGATGATTTGGGCGATTGCCAACACGTCTTGTTCACAATAGTTAACGATTCGTTCTAGGTCGTTGTCGTTGTAATAGACCCCAGCAACCTGACTGCCATCCAAGTCTGTTTTGGGAGACGGGATATTGAGGGTGTGTGTGAGGAGTTTGAGTGAGGTATAGTGCTTGTAGTCTCCAAATTTCCACAGCTCCAAGGTATCGAGGTGAGGGACTTCCCATGGTTTTTTACCAGCGATTTGAAACGCACGAGGTAGTTCGAGTTGGTGAACAGTCATACGCCTTGCGATGTATGGAAAGTCAAACTCTTTGCCGTTGTGCGCACAAAGGCGGTGGTATGCACGCGAAAAGTGATTGTTGACGAGTGTTGAAAAATCAGAGAGCAAATCAACCTCATCACCTTTAAAAGTAGTGATACGAAACTGTCGGGATTTCGATTGTACAGACGTGAAATAACCAACAGAAATACAAATGATTTTGCCAAATTCTGCCCATATCCCTGCACGCTCATAAAAATCGGCGGCAGGGGTGTCTTTTCGCTGATATTTTGTTTTGTCGGCAAAAAGACCTTGCGTTTCTTCTCTTAGGTCGTCAAAAGCAGGGTGTTGCGGAACAGTTTCAATATCGAGAAAAAGAATGTTTTCAAGTTTCATTGTCGGGTGCTAACATTTGAAAGGCTTCACGTACAAAAAGGGGTAAATCTGCAGGGGTATCAGAGTTGGGTAAGTCGGGCATACCGCGATGACCGAGTCGTACAATGACGACATCATCTTCAGGGAAAACAATAACATACTGCCCCAAGTGGCCACGCATACTGAAAAATGATTTTCCATCCACATCACCAAGCCACCATCCGTAGCCATATTGCTGACCCTTTTCAAATCGAGGTCGGACGGCTTTGGCAGTAAAGGTCGAATCGATCAGTTGCTCTCCTGCCCATACCCCATGATTTTTAAACAGCTTGCCAAATCGTGCAAAATCACGTGCATTGGCATTCCAACAACAGTATGCTTTTTCCATACCATTTGTTTTACTGTCGATAATCCAAGAGGTTGGATGTTCCACACCCATGGGGTTCCAAAAATAATCGTAGAGTAATGTGCTGATTGTATGACCAGTGGCTTGCTCGAGTGCCATTGCCAAGAGTTGGGTACTTCCACTTTGATAGACAAACTTCTGCCCTGGAGCAGACGCAATGGGAATGGTTTTCATCAAACCCTCAAGATCTTTCTCCACATAGGTTCTGGGCGTGATTGTGAGGAGATTGTCGTAGTTTTCATTCCATTTCAACCCAGAGGACATACTCGCCAAATCTCCCATATCGACTTCATTGGCATAATCGCCTGTCAACCAAGGTAAAAAATCGATGACCTTTTGCTCTTCACTTTCCACATGACCTGCGTCTATGGCCTTTGGCAAAGCAGCTGCAACGATGGTTTTAATGACCGAAAACGAATTGCTTTTAGAACCGACGTCATAGCCATCAAAATATTGTTCATGCCACAACGAATTGTTTTTGACAATGAGAAAAGCAACAGTACCGAGCTCCTCGTGCAAGGAGCTTAATGAGGCTGGACTTGGGGTTGCGTTAAAGTCTTTGCGAAGGGGCCAGGCTTGTGGCTGCTCACTGGGTGGGATTTCAATATTATCAAAAAACAAATAATCATCTATCCCAGCTGTGGTACGACCAGTTTCAAGCACTTTGGTAGTCAGTTGAAAAACAAAACCATTGCCAGTAGCAAACAGCAGAGCGACGATTCCAAGTAGAATAAAAATAGTGGGTTGAATGATTTTCTTTATCATAAGAGCAACTTAATATCTTCTAAAGTACAAAAACAAATTCAAATTACAGATTGTGCTTATCCCAGCAAATCGACAGCATCCTTGGCAGAATAGCTTGCAATGATTGAAGCGCCAGCACGTTTGAAAGCGATGAGTTGTTCCATCATCACCGAATTGTAATCCAACCAACCTTTTTCGGCGGCGGCACGTAGCATCGCATATTCTCCACTGACTTGATACACGGCAATGGGTACATCAATAGCATTGTGCACATCGCGAAGGATATCCAAATAGGCAAGACCAGGTTTGACCATTACCAGATCAGCACCTTCTTTGATATCTAGTATAACCTCGTCTATTGCCTCACGCCTGTTGGCAGGGTTCATTTGATAGGTTTTCTTATCTCCAAAGCCTGGTGCAGAGTCTAGCGCATCGCGAAAAGGGCCATAAAAACTCGAAGCATATTTTGCTGCATAGCTCATGATACAGGTGTCTATAAACCCACTTTTTTCGAGTGCTTTTCGAATATGCATCACCCGACCATCCATCATATCACTTGGCGCAACTACATCAGCTCCAGCTTGTGCGTGGCTGAGTGCCATTTGTGCCAATACTTCAATGGTTGCATCGTTTAAGATGCTGTTGTCTTCCACGATACCATCGTGCCCAAACGAGGAGTATGGATCGAGGGCAACATCTGAAAAAACCACCATTTCGGGCACTGTGCTTTTGATGGTTTGTATTGCTCGTTGCATCAAGCCATTGGGGTTGAGCGCCTCGGTACCAGCATTATCTTTAAGGCTTTCTTCCACTTTGGCAAATACCAAAACCCCTTTGAGTCCCATGCTCCAAAGCAGTTGCACTTCCTTTTGTATTTCGTCCAAGCTCATGCGAAAAACATTTGGCATGGACGGGATTTCTTGCTTGACCCCTTTACCTTCCACAACAAAAAGTGGAACGATAAAATCATCTGGGTGAAGCTGTGTTTCTTGCACCAAGTCTCTCAGTGCAGCGCTTTTTCGCAATCGTCGTTTTCTATTGTTGGGATACATCATTTAGTGTTTTAGCCAATTTTTTGGGTGTTGTAATATACGCACAAGGCGTTCTTCTTCCGAGTTGGGTGTTGGGGTAGCGTTGTATTTCCATTGTACAGTCGGCGGAAGACTCATCAAAATACTCTCAATTCGGCCATTGGTTTTCAAGCCAAATAAAGTGCCTTTGTCATGAATCAAATTGAACTCAACGTAGCGTCCTCTTCTCAATTCTTGCCACTGTCGTTGTTTGGCAGTGAAGGGCAAATCTTTTCGTTTCTCAACGATGGGCGTATAGCACGCCAAGAAAGCATCACCTGTGTCGGTTACAAAATCATACCACTGCTCAATCGTACGCTCATTGTTGGCACGACAATAGTCAAAAAACAGTCCACCAACCCCACGCGCTTCATTTCTATGGGTGTTCCAAAAATAATCGTCACATTTCTTTTTATACGTCTGGTAAAAGCTGGGATCATGCGCATCACAAACCGACTTGCACTGCTGATGAAAATGCACAACATCCTCATCAAACAGATAGTAGGGTGTGAGATCAATCCCACCGCCAAACCATTGATCGACGATCGTTTGATTGTCGTCGTAGAGTTCAAAGTAGCGAAAGTTGGCATGAACAGTTGGCACCATCGGATTTTTGGGATGAATGACAAGACTGATGCCACAGGCAAAAAAATGTCCATGTTCAACTTTTAGATAGGACTTCATACTGTCAGGCAATTCACCAAAGACATTGGACACATTCACGCCTCCTTTTTCAAAAACACTTCCATTCTCGATGATTCGCGATTGTCCACCCCCACCACCTGGTCGATTCCAGTCATCGATTTGAAAACGACTTGTGCCATCGATCTCCTCCAGGGTGGAGGTGATACGATCTTGCACTTGATTGATATAGGCAGAAAAGCGCTCTTTCATCAGTAACGTCTTGGTTCATAAGATTTTACAGTATCGACAAAGGCCTTGGCATGATCAACTGGGATATTGGGTAAGATCCCATGTCCGAGATTTGCGATATAATTTGTTGTACCAAATTGCTCAATCATGTTGCGGGTTTGTTTTTCGATTTCGGCAATTGGGCTGAGGAGTCTGGCGGGGTCAAAATTCCCTTGCAGTGTCATCTGTCCACCTGTGAGGGACGGAGCGTTGCGGGCAGTGGATGTCGAAGCAGCACCCAGGGCCGCGGCCGTTGATTGTGCGGTGTCGTGAGGAGCATACCAACAACCCTTTGCAAATAAAATCACAGGAACATCATCACCACCCAAGGCATTGATGATTTGGTTGCTGTACTGCCACGAAAAAGTGGTGTAGTCATCAGGTGAAAGCACCCCACCCCACGAGTCAAACAATTGAACCACATGAACCCCTGCCTTGTGTTTTGCACGGAGATAAGCGATGGTTGTATCAGTAATTTTTTGCAGCAATTGGTGTGCGCTTTCTGGCTGAGAAAAGCAAAAGGCCTTTGCCTTGTCAAATGTTTTGGATCCCTGTCCTTGAATCATATAGCAAAAAATAGTCCAAGGCGCGCCAGCAAAACCAATCAGCGGCACTCGATTATCCAAGCGTTCAAGGGTATGGGTAATGGCCTCCATCACATAGTGCAAACGATCATTGACATCTGGAGTTTCCACCCGATCAACATCAGCTTGACTGCGAATGGGGTTGGGCAACCATGGGCCAAAATCGGGCTTCATTTGCACCTCGACGCCCATGGCTTGGGGAACAACCAGAATATCACTGAACAAGATGGCAGCATCAGTGCCGATTTGATCGATCGGCATCACAGTGATTTCGGATGCCAGTTCGGGTGTTTGACAGCGTGTGAAAAAGTCATATTTCTCTTTGAGCTTCATAAAATCTGGCAGATATCGGCCAGCTTGTCTCATCATCCATACGGGTGGTCGTCGAAGGTGTTTTGTCTCTACGGCCTGTGATAAAGGAACAATTTTTAGCTCATTCATTGTCTAAAATGCATTGCAGCAGTATTGACCAAAAGATCAGTATCTGGCTTGGGTGAAACAGTCATTTGCGTTGTCAGGGGGCGAATGGCAGCTGCGGTGGTTTGACCGATGCAAAAACACCAGCTGTCGCCAATTTGATTGTCTTGTAGGTAGCTTTCAACACCACTAGGGCTGTAAAACAACACCCCATGTGGCTCGGGCGATTGCACACGCGAAACCAAATGGGTGTGATAGGCAGTGACTTCATCGTACAAAATGGAAGCAGCTTGCATACCTTCGGCAAAATGGGGTAATTTTCGATTTCCACAAACATGCAAAAAATGCTCATTTTTCATGTTTTTTTGTATAAAAACAACCAATTCTTGCATATTTTGGGCTGTTTTTATCACTTTTTGCCCATTTTCTTCCAAAAGTGATTTTGTCTTTTCACCCACACAAAGGATGGGTTTATGATGCTGTTTGGCAGTTGTATTGGCTAGAAATGAGCGTACAGCATTTTGGCTACTAAACACCCAATAATTTGGTTGTTCGGCAATGGAAAAGGATTGATTCTCAATATGAATGGCATTATAATCGACCACATCGCATCGAGCAGCCATCAAACGTTCGAGTTGATGAAATTTGAGTTTTTTTGTGGAAAGCAGCAGTGGATTATT
>ERZ802830.1403-NODE-1403-length-23007-cov-7.60361_pt1 | contig 23007 bp, 20 predicted proteins | sample MGYA00345654_ERZ802830 | MGnify/ENA primary metagenome ERZ802830 (study PRJEB30503, sample SAMEA104212375) | marine metagenome | biome: Westerlies Biome; feature: [SRF] surface water layer (ENVO:00010504) within the epipelagic zone...; material: water...
CGACAGGAGCTTTCTCAATCCAGTAATTACGGAAATCATCATCCTCAAAATAGGGGGCTGACAATGCTGTCACCACTGCGCCCGGCTGGAGATAATTCACTGTGATGCCATATTGACCGAGATCAACAGCCATAGATTTCGTCATACCGGCAACTGCGTGTTTTGATGTGCCGTAAACGAAAAGTCCAGGCCCGCCCATATCAGACATTATGGAACCGAGATTAATAATTCTTCCCGTATCTGATTTTTTGAGTTCTGGCAAAGCAGCGTGGGAAATTTTAAACATAGAGGTTACATTTACCGCCATTGTACGCTCCCAGATGTCATCTCCATCATCTTCAACTGTATTAGGTATAGAAATACCTGCATTGTTTACGAGAACATCAAACCCGCCCATTGATTTTATTGCACTTGAGATGATGACCTCTGGGGCATTTTGGTCGGTTATATCAATTTCTATAGGAGTTATGCTGGGATTTTCATTATAAGAATTTAAAATTTTACTTTCTGGAATGTCCACAATCAAAACTTCAGCACCTTCTTTAACAAAGGCCTGAACAATTGCTTCACCGATTCCTGAAGCGCCGCCTGTTACAATTGCCCGTCTTCCCTCTAACAAATATTTACTAGCCATAATCCTCTCCAAACGATTAATATAGATATCCAGATTAATTTTTTTTGGATAAAGTTGGAAGCAGATTATGTTAAGACCGATATGTTATGTGTTACTATTCGTAATATTCTCTTCTTTATCCTCAATTCCGATATATGCCTTTCCAAACTCATTTGGGAGTGATCGCAACCCTAAAACATCTGATAAACAAAAAATTAATCAGTTAGCAACCAAAATAACTACCTCCAAATCTATTTCACATTGGCCTCATGTTGGTGGAACAGCCCAAGGTGGTCACTATATAAGCGACTCACAAATTAATTTGAATAATATTAAAACGCTGGATGTCGCATGGACACATCGTTCTGGTGATTTCAGACAGGGGGACAATTTTATTGATGGGATTTCTGGGGAAAAACCCTTACAGACTGGGTTTCAAGCTACCCCAATCCATTATAATAATGCCCTTTTTTACTGCACTCCATACAATCGGGTTATTTCCCTTAACCCTGAAAATGGTAAAGTCATTTGGGCCTATGACCCTCAGGTTGATCTCTCAAAGTTTGGTGTCCCAAGATGTAGGGGTGTAAGTTCCTGGACGAATCCAGCACTTAATGAAGAGGCAAAATGCAAATATATGATTTTTGCTCCAACTATGGACGCAAGAATTATTGCTTTAGATGCCACGTCTGGAGAAAAATGTAATAACTTTGCAGATAATGGTGAAATAATCCTCACTGATGGTCTTGGTGATTACAACCCCTCTGACTACTCCCTTACAACTCCTCCATTAATAACAAGTACCCTATTGGTAACAGGTAGCGCAGTTGCTGATAATATTTCTACTGATGTCCCCAGCGGGGTTGTAAGAGCCTATGATCTTCAAACCGGACTATTAGCATGGGCCTGGGATACCATCCCCCCAAATTCAAAACCAATTTTGAATAGTGAATCCAAAGAAGCTTACCAAAGAGGTACAACAAATGTCTGGTCTTTTATTTCCGCAGATGATGAACTGGGACTAGTTTATGTTCCTACAGGCAACACATCGCCAGATTATTATGGTGGGCATAGAAATGGTTCCGATTACTATTCAAGTTCTATAGTTGCGCTTTCACAAATAACAGGGGAAGTAAAATGGCACTTTAGGGCAGTTAATCATGATATTTGGGACTTTGACATACCATCCCAACCAACACTTTATGACTTTATGTTTAATGGTAAAATTGTTCGTGCTTTAGCTCAAACAACAAAAATGGGACATATTTTTTTACTAAACCGTGAAACCGGTGAACCTATTTTCCCTGTTGAAGACAAGCCAGTTCCTCAAGGGGCAATCTTTGGAGATTACACCGCACCCACCCAGCCCTTCCCAACCAAGCCTAAAAGCTTAATGAACCTAGATTTTAATGAGGATGATATTTGGGGTCTTACTCCCTTTGACAGAGGCGCCTGCCGGAAAAAGTTCAAAGAATTGAAATATGAAGGTATTTACACACCTTCTTCTGAGGAGGGATCTATTCATTTCCCAGGTTCATTCGGAGGACATAATTGGGGAGGCCCCGCACTCGATCCGGTAAATAAAAAGTTAATTGTCAACACATTACACATGGCGAGTATTGTTAAATTAATTCCAAGAGAAAAATGCGGCCAAGCTGAAGTTGATAGGCAGAAAAAAAGGCTAGACAGAAGGTTCTCGTTTATAGAGCCATCAAAAGGCACTCCCTTCTGCAACCAGAGATGGCTAGGGTTCTTTTCACCACTGGCAATTCCCTGCACACCCCCGCCATGGGGGACGCTAGCATCTATTGATCTAATTAGTGGAGATGTTGACTGGCAAGTCCCGCTAGGTACAACTAGAGACCTAGCACCTTTTCCAGTATGGTTTATCAAAGGAGTTCCCAACATTGGCGGGCCACTTGTTACAGATACAGGTCTGATTTTCATTGCGGCAACAACAGATTTTTATATCAGAGGTTTTGATCTCAATAGCGGAGATGTAGTCTGGAAACATAGACTCCCCACAGCCGCTCATGCCTCGCCAATGAGTTATATATCCCAAAATAATGAACAGTATATTGTTGTCGCTGCAGGCGGCTCTCCAGTCTTAGCTACCCCGCCAGGTGATTATGTGATTGCCTATAAAATTAGCAAAGACAAATGACAAATTATCAAAATCTAATGGATCCTCAGGTTCAATCTTGTCCATATAGTTTATACAAACGTTTGCGGGCCAAAAATCCAATTTATAAGATGCCTGAAACAGGTTTCTACCTAATTACGAGCTTTGAGCTTTGCAATGAAGTGATGCGTCAACCAGACCTTTTTTCAAGTGGTGTGAGCCCTATGGCTCTCCAGCCAGAAGGGGTGCCAAAAGAGGTTATAGAGGTATATGAAAAAAACGGCTGGCTTCCTAAGGCCTCTTGCTCCACCTCTGATCCACCAAGACATACCTGGGTAAGGAAATTACTCACCGAGCTATTTACAGTCGCTAAGGTAAAAGAAATGACCCCGTTTATTGAGCAAACAGCGACAAACCTTATAGATGATTTTAGTAGCAATGGAATGTGTGAATTTGTTAAAGAATTTGCCCACCCTCTCCCAATGCTGGTAATTGCTAATCAGATAGGCGTGAAATCTCAAGACATCCATAAATTCAAAGAGTGGTCAGATGCAATTGTTGAACCTTTTAGCATGATGATTACTCATGAAAGGGAAATTGAGTGCGCCAATTTAGTTGTAGAAATGCAAAAATACTTTAGTGAGTTAATATATCAGAGAAAAGCAAACCCTATTAATGATCTTCTATCAATCATTGCCAATGCAAAAGACAATAAAAACGAAGATTTAAAAATGGATGAAATGCTCTCAATCATCACAATTGATCTACTTGCATCGGGGAACGAAACAACAACTGCCGCCATATCATCAGGTTTACTAATGTTAATAGATAGCCCTGAAACATTTTACATATTAAAATCTAATCCCCACCTCATTCCTAATTTCGTTGAGGAGATATTACGACTTGAGTCCCCTGCACAGGGAATGTTCAGAGAAGTACGTAAAAATACTTGTTTGGACGGGGTGGACCTTAAAGCTGGCGATATACTCAGTCTAAGGTTTGGATCAGCAAACAGAGATGAAAAAAAGTTTAGCCATCCTGAAGATATTATACTGGACAGAAAACCAGCTGGTGGTCATCTAGGATTTGGTGTAGGGAGACACCATTGCATTGGAGCCTCTCTAGCTAGACAAGAATTAATTAGTAGTTTTAAAGTCTTAATAAAAAAGTTTAGCGATTTTGAGCTCATCGAAATTGACAAACCTGTTAAGTATACCCCAAGCTTCTTTGGCAGGAATCCAGAAAAAATTAATATAAAATTTAATTTTTCTGATTAATTTAAAAATTAATCAAATGTTGGGGGTATAAAATTAGAGATAAAATTTTCTATTTCTACTTCATCAACATCTTCATCAGACATAAGGCCAATCAAATGACCAACTGGGAGTTCTTCTCCCTCATTGGCTATAACTTTAATAAGCTTGCCATCTGAAGTCGCTTCAAAACAATTAGTAATTTTGTCTGTTTCGATTTCCACAATTTCATCACCATTATTAATGGTTTCGCCTACATTAACCAACCAATTGCCAATAGTGCCCTTTTTCATTTCAATGCCCCATTTTGGGATAGTGATAGCTTTAATTTTACTCATAAATTTTTTTCCTTAATCAGAATGAATTTTAATTGATTAAATCAGTCAACGGAAAAGTTTAAGAGAACATTGCCTGCCATCCTGGAACCGTATAGATATCCTGAGTTTACAAGCACGTGCCCTTTGTAAAGAACTGGGCCGTCTGACTCAATGGAGCCTCCATATGCGTGATGACCTGAAATAGAGTTAAAAGACTGGTTGGTATTGTATTGCCATAGAATATTTCCATCCATAGCATTATAAGCTTTAATAATACCGTCAAATCCACCAGCAAATACTAGACCGTCTGTTGCGGAAACAGCAGCCGATAAACCTGGATCACAAGCTGGTTTGTCCTCCTGCTTACATTGATTGTGGGCTTTTTTGTACCAAATCTTCTCCCCTGAAAAGGCATTAATTGCGTATAGGCCGGGCCTTCGGTCTTCATCTTTAAATCTACCAATAAAGTTTGTATCAGCATTTGGTGCAAAAATTTTCGAACCATCAGCTGCCATCCCCCAATGTACACCTCCGGCATAACCCCCAACCCCAATTTTTGTCTGCCAAATAATTTTACCACTATTATCTGGGCTTAACCCATGCACCACACCATTTTTCTGACCGACAACAATCACATCTCCCTTCTTTTCATCCTCAATGAGAATTACAGAAGCTCCAATATCCATATCTGGGCCATCCTCTTCAGGGCAGTTGAAATTGGAACCAATAAAACAGCTCATGTTCCAAGCATCCCCAGCAAGAAGCTGCTTGTGCCATACCATCTTTCCATCTGAGAGACTGAATGCTAATACTGCATCACTTGTTGGAGCTGCTGGTGAAGTGTAGGACTCCCCAGTGCCTACATAAAGAAGCTGCCGTTTGACATCAATGGTAGGAGAATTCCATACAGGTACACCAGAGGGCGCAAGTATAGGAACATCAAGCGGGTTTCTTTTTCCAGTATCTTTCGGAGCTTCTAGTATAGAGTACGTCTTCCATTTTAAACTTCCGTCCTTAGCGTGAAAGGCTGCTACCCCGCCTCTAAATGAACAGCATTCATAGCTCGGATCTGCAGCAGAGGCCCATTCATTAGAGGACATGGGAACATACAAGACGTCATTATAGAATTTTGGCGAACCTGTAATAATCGTATCTTTATGATCATTCAGATTAGTTTTCCAAATCTCCTCCCCAGTCAGACCGTTAAGTGCGTACACTGCGCCGTTAAAATCACCAAAATAAATTGTCAGACCATCATTTTGTGAATTTGGGGATTGTACTATGCTTATAGCGCTTCTTACCTCGGCCTGAGCCTGATAGGACCAGAAAGTGCAACCTGTATCCAAATCAATAGCATATATTTCGCCATGTTGGGATCCAACATAGATTACACCGTCATGAACAACTGGCTGAGATCTGGCTCTTGTTGCGCCAGGATAGGCAAACGCCCATTTAAGCTTCAGACCTGAAACATTTCCAATATTTAAACCAGATAATTCTGAGGAAACTTTTCTTGTGTTGCGGTAATTAAACCCCCAGCTTTTTATGGTTTTTTGTTCACTATTTACTTTGCCGAGTTTTACAGGTTTCTGGCAACGTTTTATTTCATAATTTTCAGTTTCTCCCTTTTCTGTTCCTGATAGATAATTCGCAATCCTAGTTTTTTCTTCGAGGAGCAAATGGGCAGATTGCTGTTTCATTACCCCGTCGGTCATAGACGTCAAAAGGGACTGTGGAGAGGAAAAGTTGAAAGATATAACATGCGGGGCTTTTGGAACGCTGCCGTCATGACACGAGGCGCAGTTTTCCTTGAAAAGCACTTCACCCGTCTTTACTTCCTGAGCTCTCAAGGATCCTGGATAAAATATAACCAAAAATAAAATTATAAGAGTTGATATTTGATGAACGATTTTTTTCATAACAAGATATAAATTAATAGTTAAAATCAATAATTTGACAATTCACGCGCAAGATCTTCTATCTGCGATACCGATGGCACATAGAATGCCTCAAGCGTCGGGCTTGCGGGAACGGGAGTATGTGGTGAGGTAATTTTTCGTATGGGCGCTTTCAGAGCATAAAAAGCTTTCTCAGCAACTACACTTGAAACTTCCGAGGCCATGCTACAATAAGGATTAGCCTCATCAACTATCAATAGCTTTCCAGTTTTTTTAACACTTTCAATTATAGACTTGTCATCCAATGGAGAAAGCGTTCGTGGGTCAATCACCTCAACTGAAATACCTTCAGAGCTTAGTTTTTTAGCAGCTTGTTCAGCAAATAGTACCATGCGGGAAAAAGCTACTATCGTTACGTCATTTCCTTCACAAACTTTACGGGCTTCTCCAAAAGGAATTACAAATTCCTCATCAGGAACCTCTGCTAACTCGTCGTAAATAGCTTTATGCTCACAAAAAACAACAGGGTCATCATCTCTTATAGCCTGCGTCAGTAACCCTTTAGCATCATAAGCATTGCTCGGAGCCACAACTTTTATACCAGGAATGGAAACAAGCAGGGGATACAAAATCTGTGAATGCTGAGGACCTGTTCCAGCCCCGGCCCCAATCATGGTTCTGATTGTTACCGGTGTTATTACGTTGCCCCCAAACATATACCTAAATTTGGCGATTTGGTTCATAAGCTGATCGAGACACACACCAAGAAAATCAATAAACATCAATTCCGCCACTGGCCTCAAGCCAGTAAGGGCCGCACCGCCAGCAGCGCCTATAATAGCTGACTCAGTAATTGGGGTATCTATAACGCGCTCTGAACCAAATTTGTCGGATAAACCCAAAGTAACACCATAAACACCACCGGAGTGTTTGCTTGCCACATCTTCACCAATAACAATAACGCTTTGGTCTCTTGCCATTTCTTGATGAAGGGTCTTGTTAATTGCTTCTCTAATAGAAATTTCAGCCATATTAATGTCCCTTATAATCCACGTAAACGTCAGTGAAAAGCTGCTCATATGATGGCTCTGTTGCAGAATAGGCTTTTTCCAAACCAGTTTCTATAAGTTCAGAAATTTCATTATCCATGTTTTCAATTTCATTTTTGGATAAACCTTCAGATCTAGGGTCTTGTAAAAATATTTTAATCGGGTCAGACATCGCCCGTGAGGATTTAACCTCATCTCTTTCACGGTAATGTTGAGCATCACCTTCAAAATGTCCGTAATATCTTGGTACTATAGCCTCAATAGCAGTCGGTCCGCCTCCGTTTCTACCCCTTTCCACGGCAGATTTAGCAGCATCGTATACTGCAAAAAAGTCGCTACCATCTATACAAACAGAAGGCATGCCAAATGCCCCTGCACGTTCTGCAATTCTTCCATCGGGCTTGGGATTTTTTGTAAATTCAGCGTAATAATTATTTTCATACATGAAAATCATCGGTAAATTAAGCACAACTGCCAAGTTCAAAGCCTCAGCTACCGTTCCCTGATCAGATGCCCCATCACCAATAAAAGCTACCGACACACATCCATTTTTGAGTGTTTTGGCTGTCAAAGCTGCACCGGCAGCTATGGGGGGACCAGCCCCAACAATAGCATTTGCACCGAGCATACCCTTGCTCATATCAGCAATATGCATGGAGCCACCCTTACCCCTACAAATCCCCTCATCTTTGCAACACAACTCAAGCAACATATCTTCAACCGTACAACCCTTGGCGATGCAGTGACCGTGCCCTCTATGTGTACTGGCGATATAGTCTTGATCAGTTAGGTTCATACACATCGCGACTGCAATGGCCTCCTGAGCTCTGTACATATGAATAAAGCCAGGCAATTTTCCCTGTTGATATTCCGCACGTATGCGCTCTTCAAATTCTCTGATGAGCTTCATATCCCGATACGCTTTATACAACTCAGAATTTTCAAGCATATTCACTCCTATTGAACCTCAATTAAATCTAAAGGGTATTGGTAAATTGAAGAACTGTTATTTTTGCTAATGACAAAAACATTTTCCATATGGGACGGGCCAAGCTTGCTGCCAAAATATAAGCAGTCAAAACTAAGAATCATATTTTCCTTAATTTCAAATCCCTCGAGAGCAGAGTCTAAACCAGTAGAGGGGAATATCTTTGGGCTCTCGAGTGGAACATGGCCAATTGAATGAACGATCATCAAGAGTTTTTCAGGAGCATCCAGTGAGCAAGAAATCTCTTCTTTGGCCTGAGCGCAAATTTCAGATGAATTGTTCCCCGGTTTAAGTTTATTGACCACATCCAAAAAACATTTTTTTACAATTTCATGTTGCTCGATATATTCCTTAGGGGGGGGGCCTATATAAGCGGTCCTATTAATATCCAACCAAATATTTTTGTACCGTCCCTGAGTTTCCAGAATAGCAATTTGACCCTCCTGAAAAGGGCTATCAAAATGTGTGCGAAACAGATCTGGCCGGAAAGCCAAATCATAGCTCCCACCAAAAAGCATCGGGCTTGTTGGCAGGGGGTCAATCCCTTCGTCAATCATAAAATGCGCTACTGATTTTTCAATATTACACCACTTAGCTCCTACCCCGAGCTGCTTAACTGTGTGAGCCATTACCCTGTCGGCTTTCTTTCCACTTTCGCGAAACAAGTCAATTTCTTCAGGTGTTTTGACTGATCGTGCCTCAATTACGAGCTCAAACCCATCTTCAAAATTAAAATCAATTTTTTGTGACAACCTGTAGGCAATTCTCATGTCGTCAAAAAGAATGGGCTTCTGCGAGCTATAAGTATCAATAACCTGCTCAAGAGACAAAACTAAATTATTTTGACACTCGCCGATAATATCGGTTGAAATTTCTTTTAGGCGCGAAGAAATATCTTCACTTAACTGCATATAAGCATCATGAGCTCTGGCAGTCTGACAAAAATTCAGCAAATCAAATGTGGAAATCTTATCATAATGTATAGGATGACCTTCTCTTTCAGACACTATAATGCCAATAAGACTTGCCTCAGGAATACACAAAACAATTGGTTTAGTTGAGTCCGCAGGTACGAAAACTGCAGACATGGGCTCCGGCAATTGCCATCCATCCATTACATTATTATACCCTGAAGTATAAAACACATTGTCTGAATTGGACAAAACAATGCCTCCCAATTCATTCTGGTTTAATAAGCTCCTAAGTCTTTCAATTTTACGATTTTTCATCAATTGCCTGATAAATTTAAAGTCAAAAAAAGCCGGGCGTTAACCCGGCTTTCTAATGAGTGTAATTAACTTAGAAGTTAAATGACGCACGGACTCCCAAGGATCTTGGTTCTCCGAATGTTGCAAAATTCCACAACGTACCAACTGGGTTAGATGAAATCTGATAAATTTCATTTGTTAAGTTTTTACCCCAAAGTGTAAGTGAAACACTGTCATTTGGCTCAAACATAATAAATGCATCTATTAATGTTCTATCCTCAGCCTGGGTATTGGCTTTTTGCTGAATTATAAAGTTACCATCAGCGTCAAGCCCCTGAGCGTTGGCTGGGAAAGGACTAATTTCCATCTCGTCTCTGTAATGAAGGCTCGCACTATAAGTAATAGTAGCAGTGTCATAATCCTGGAAATAGGCTGCAGTTAAGCCGTAGGTTACTTCCGGTGAAAACGGCACATCAAGGCCTGACAAGTCAGGATTAACATTGACACCAGGTGTTGCTGCACCAGTAACAAAAGTGCCTCGGTTGATTAATGGAGCAAATGAGTCATACTCGTGATCTAATAATCCGAGAAAGCCATCAAAACGGAGGTTCTCAGAAGCCAAATAAGTAGCCTCAAGCTCTAAACCGCGGGCAGTTGACTCGCCTTCATTCACAGAAATTGTTTCCTGGAAATTAGCACCACCTACAAGTTTGTTAATCACTGTATCACGCTGCAAGTTCTCATATTCAGTTTGAAAGATTGCACCATTAAGACGAAGACGACCATCCATTAAGTCACTTTTAAAACCTAATTCAATATTTACGTTTTCCTCATCATCATATGGTGAGCAATACTGAATAGATCCGCATGTCTCTGAGAAACCACCAGAAATAAATCCAGTTGCATAACTTGCGTAAAGCATCACATCGTCATTTAGTTGATAATCAGCTACTACCCTGAATGTATCCGCCTCAAAATCCTTGGAGTCTTTATAAACAAAAGCATATGCAGCCTCGGGTAAAGGATTTCCGTGTGGGCTACTGTAAGTTGTTGTATTTACGGTAGCAAAACCACCAATAGTAGAGGCCGCTCCAACTGCACCATACTGGTAACGCTCAAAAGTTTTTTCGTCCTCAGTATGTCTAATACCTAGGGTTAACTTCAACTTATCTGAAACATCATAGCTCCCATCAATATATATTGCTTGGCTTTCACGATTTTGGACAGACGCTTGCACTTCCGCTACATCATAAAAGTCTGTTCCCAGACCAAAAAGCGACAGGAAACCAAGGCCACCAAAGACAACAAACTCTACATCTTCTTCGTAGTAGGCTATACCACTCACAAAATTAAGGGGGCCATCAAAATTGGAGGTCAGTCTAAACTCTTGCTGGAACTGATCACGGAGAGTGTTACGGGAAGCATCATAGAGACTGTTGTATGCCTCACCAGTATAAGTGCTAGCAAGAATTTCCTCGTGATTTCTTTCACCTGTAATGGATTTTAATGTGTACTTATCAAATGTAAGTGTTTGAGTTAAGTAAAAACCCTCAGACTCAATTTGGTGTCCACGGTCATTACAACCCCAAATGTGACACCAATTAGATTGACCTGTAACTAGAGGGTTTGCATTCCCAATTCCTGGAAAACCAAGTAATCCGAATGTGTATCCTTCACCAGTAGGCGTAAGGTTGGCAGCAGCAACAGTTTCACTAGTATCGTCAATGTTTTCATATGTGAAATCCAGGCGATAATTATCTGTTGGTTCAAAACGTACCTTAAACTTTGTTGCTAATACATCGGTACCACCAATTTTATCTCCATTACCTTGAACATAGAAATCACCATTTGCATCTTGGGTCATGGCCGCGCCGTTTGCCGGATTAAAAACGCCACCATTCGTGGTTAGGTCAGCACCTCCTGGAACGAAAGTTCCTACAGGCCCACTTCTTTTACTGTTGGTATAAAAACCATCAGAATAATCTGATAATACTGCAATTCTAATAGCTAAGTTGTCGGTTATCGCCAGATTGACGGCAGCATTAATTTTTTCGATAGAGCCGTCATTACTATCATGGTAACCGAGAGTAACATCTAAATCGGCAAAAGTTTCACCTAACTGAGGCTTCTTTGTAGTTATGTTAATAGCACCACCAGTAGTATTCTTACCAAATAGAGTTCCCTGTGGACCCCTAAACATCTCTATCTGTTCAATATCAAACATAGCTACTGACTGAGCCATTGTATGATTGAATGCAAAGTCATCAACTACAACACCGACTGAAGCATCTTTAGTAACTAGAATTGAGTCAAAACCAGTACCTCTCATACCACCGGCGATTGCTCTAAAACCAGTCTGCGATGTTAGGGTTACATTAGGAGCTAACTGACCTAATGCAAACACATCATTCTTAAATGTGTTTTCTAATTGTTTATCGGTAACTGTAGATACAGATATAGCAAGGTCTTGCTGAGAAACATCCCTCTTTGTACCTGTGACAATTATTTCCTCGATATCAAACTTACCTTCATCAGCTTCCTGAGCAAATACATTGCTAGAATAGATAGATGACGCAAATAAAGCTGAAATAGTCAGCAGCTTCAATTGATGCAAATCTCTGATTTTCATATCACTCCCCTTAAAAATATATTTAGATAAGTTATTTGTTTAAAAATAAGAAAATACTATCCAAAACTTGAGGTATAGACCCTTAAGAGTTAATATATGCATATGTGGCGAAAAAGACACACTCAGGCAAGCCTAGAAAGGAATTATCAATGACACACACATTTATTGCTCGAATGAAAGTTTTTCCTGAAATGGAGGACAAATTTATTGAAACCTGTGAACAAATGGAGCTTGCAGTCAAAAATCATGAGCCCAACTGTCTACTCTATAAATTCTATCGCCTAAGAGAACCTCACAGCTTTGCAGTAATTGAAAGTTTTGTGAGTGAAGCTGATGATTTGGCACATCAGGAAACTGAACATTTCAAAGAAATTGCTGCTGCTATGATTCCATGTTTAGATGGTGGCTATGAAAGAGAATATCTCGATCCTCTGAAGTAAAATTGGAGCCCAAAAATGACAGCATTTATTGCCAAGTTAGTTGTTAAACCTGAGATGAGAGAACAATTTGAAAAAGCTCAAAATGAACTCAGAGAACTTACCTATCTTAAAGAACCGGAAACACCCGTATACGAACTTTTGAAATCAAGAGATAACCCTGAGGTCTATTTCTGTGTGGCAACTTTCAATGATGAAGCCGCATTTAATTATCATATGTCCACAGACTTTCATGACAGACTAGTGCCTGAAATAGTGGAATGTCTTGCTGATGAAATGACCTTAGACTTTTTCGATTATATAGGTCCAGCGAAAATGCCAAGAGGTGAAGATTAGTTTAATGGAAAATATTGATCCTAAAGATATTCAGGAACTTATTGACCGCACCCGCATCTATGATGTCCTAACACGCTATTGTAGAGCATTAGACAGGTGTGATGTTGATTTGATGAGGTCTGTTTATTGGGATGATGCCCGAGATGATCACGGCGTATTCAATGGCGGAGCACAAGAATTTGCAAAATTTATTATCCGTGAAATTCAACAATGGTTTGAAGTAACTATGCACGCAATTATGAATGTCCACATGGAGATTGATGACAAGACAGCTTGTACGGAAAGTTATCTTTTTGCCTATCATAAAGTAAGGGGTGACCGTAATAAGGTCGAAGAAATTTTTGGTTCTAAGTACCTATCGCAATTTGACTGGTCGAAAGTAGACGGTATCCCACATGTGTTCTATTACGGCGGTAGATATGTCGATCGATTAGAAAAAAGGGAAAGTGAGTGGAAAATATCTCACCGTCAAGTAGTTATGGACTGGAATCATAACGTGATATCATCTGGCATTTTTGATGAAGGTATGTTTAAAACCCTGACCCTAAGGGGAACTCGTGGCCACATGGATCCAGTATTCAAAAATATTATTGGCTAGAGATCAGCTGCAGACCTGATTGGTTTTGACCCATCCCAATCTACACAGCCTTTTTTAATTGCCTCAAAAAAGGTCCTTATTTGACTAGTATCCTCAAGCAACTCCACCATGCATGATATATCCGAGCGTGTGTCAACATAACAAAAATTAGTTGTTCCAAAAACACCTTCAAAAGCTAGTTCATAGCCCTGAGACTTATATCTCTCAACTTCTTGCAAATAATCATCACAAACAACAGCAATATGATGAAATCCTTCCTGACCTCTTGCAAACATATCTCGATAACAGGATGGATTTTCACAATGCTGTTCAACTAGCTCAATCTGTACATCACCAGCCATAGAAATTGCAGTTGAAAAGTCAACTTCGTTTGCCAATCCACGATATTTAGGGTCATTAATTTTATTGTTCTCCATGAGAAAAAAAGGGCCTACTCCAAAAGTGTTAGTCCATTTTTCTGCGGCTGACTTAAGGCTATTGACTACAAATGCTGCTTGAACAACCTTATGGTTCATTGAAGTGGGAAATGGCAACATAATTTTCTCCAAAAAGTTATTTTTCTAGGTAATCCTCAAGAGTTTTATGGAAGTGGCGTACACGAAGTTCTTGATCGCCAATCCATAAACCTTTATACCCCGCGCTGTTCATTCCCTTTTGGACATGAGGAAGATTATATGCATCTTGATTTATCACTAACCCCAAAGAAACATCACCATATTTATATGTTTTATGCTTTGGACGAATATGTTCTTCTTGATCGAACTCATTGTCAGGAAGTTCATACATATAATAATCAAAAAACATTTTATTTGGATCTTCGGGATGCGGACGCTGGCGAAACATCATCATATCGTCAGCATGGACATTCATCGTGATATTTGGAAAAATCATATAATGGTAATCATCCGTAAGCTGATCATCGTTCAATTCTGAATAATCTTTTCCTTGTTCTGGACCATTTTCTCTTTTAAATTTCTGAACATCCTTACGAATATCATAGACAGAGCCCTCATATGCGGCTGGGTCCATTCCAGCGCCCTTCATAACAACTTTTATAGGTGCAGGAATTTCGCCAGGAGCTATTACACGTGGGCTGAGCACGCTGAAGGCAATTAGGTACCTGTTATGTTTTTCATAGCAGTCAATTTGAATGTCCTTGTCATCCAGATAATAAAGTAGCTGAGGGTGGATACCTTGTACGTGGTAACTTTCATTAAAAGCATCAACAGAAGCTTTCCAATTACAATCCCATTCCACTGTCAAAGTTTTAGTTAGCACCATTCTTTCAAAATGATATGGATTAAGATGCTCAGGTATAATTCCGAGATAATCTTTTAATGGTTCAACATCAGGATTGAGACTGAACCAGACAAAGGAACCCCAAGTGTCACAAGGCAGGGATGCCAGCCCAGAACAATCCGGGGCCCCTTGTGGGAAAGTCTCTAGATCTGGAATGTCAACAAATCCCCCATCCAAACCATATTCCCAGTCATGATATTTACATTTGAAAGATTGGGCTGCCTCCTGTGGCTGCTCAAAACTGTGCACCAATTTGTTGCCGCGATGTTGGCAAACATTATAAAAAGCCCTTATGGACATATCTTTCTGACGAACCAACAAAATGGACTCAACGCCAATTTCAGTTACATAGTGATCACCTGGTTCTGGGAGGTCTTCTTCTCTGCAAGCTAACAGCCAGACTTTAGTCCAAAGCTTATCCCATTCCTGGTGCATGTAATCACTGGAGGTATATCTTTCTTTAGGGATAATTTGTGTACCCATCTTGGGCTTGGGAGCAACTTTTACAGGGGTGCCATTTGGCCCCTGTTTTTTTGAAGTACGCTCAATTTTCTGATTACGCTTGATTTTCATAATTAAAACTGAACCCTTTTTGTATAGCCACCATCTACAACCAAATTAACACCTGTAACCCAGCTGGAAGCATCACTGGACAAAAACACAACACAGTTAGCAACTTCCTCTGGTGTACCCATACGTTTTAGTGCATGTGTTTTTTCTGTTATCTCAAAAAATTTCTGATTAGAAGTTTTTATCATTTCCCAGGCCCCCCCTTCAAAATGGATAGGTCCCGGTGACACTGAATTAACACGTATGTTGTCCTTGCCATGAGCTTGGGATAGCTGTTTTGAATAGGTAATAAGTGAAGCCTTAAGGGCATTATATGGCTGAGGTTCCATAAAAGTTTCAATGGCAGCTGTAGTGCAGATCATTGTGATAGCACCTCCCTTTTCTTCCATATGCGGGAGAACTGCTTCAACACCTCTGACAGTTCCCAGAACATCTACCTCAAAATTATTCCACCAATTTCTTTCACTGTCATTTCCCCCTCCTGCAGAAACATTAGGGATAAATATGTCTACGCCGCCAAGCTGCTCAACCATATTCTCTACCCAGCTTTCATAACTTTCTTTATCTTTGATGTTACATGGCGCCCCAATAATTCTTCCGTCAGCTGTAAGGGAAATCTCTTTAACAGCCTTGTTAACGCTTTCAGGCGTCCTTGAACAAATAGCAACATTTGCTCCTTCATCAGCAAATAAATTTGCAATTCTCCTGCCTATGCCAGCAGTTGAACCTGTAATTAGAACATTTTTATTTCTAAGGCCTAAATCCATTAGTTATTCCTCTGAGTGATTTTGTTGAAAATTTGGTTTATTGTACAATATCAGCTGGTCGGGCCACCAGTCCATTATCTACTAAAAATTCAGCACCGGTTAAAAATCTTGCATCATCAGAGGCAAGAAATACCACCATCCGCGCGACATCCTCCGGCCGACCTAATGAGTCAGAAGGCAAAACGCCATTTAGAGGAATTTCGATAGGCGGTTCGTCCCCTCGGCCCTGAACATTTTGAACCATTGGAGTTTCAATGCCACCTGCATGAATAGAATTACATCTTATTGGTAATCCCGTCATCTGACAATGAATGGCCATAGATTTAGTCATTGATCTAACAGCACCCTTTGCAGCTGAATAAGAAAAAAATGGGGGGTACCCTAGATGAGTTGCTGTTGAACACATATTAATTATAGACCCATTGCTGCTTTTTTTAAGCAAGGGTAAAGCTGTTTGCATGCCCAAGAAAACACCTTCATTCATAATAGAATTTGTTTTACGGAAATCCTCAAGAGTACAATTTTCTGGGTCAGCCACAATTACAATACCTGCATTATTAACAAGTATATCTAAGCCGCCGAAAAATTCTTCAACCTTCTTGATGGCTAACTTCCAGTCCTCAGGATTTGAAACATCGAGCTTAATAGATCTAGCATTTTCTCCAATAGCTTCAGCTTCCTTCCTAACGCGATCTTCATCGATATCAGTTAAGAGAACTCGAGCCCCTTCCTCTGCAAGCATCTTTGCATCTGCAAGCCCTAGACCCATTGCTGCGCCGGTAACAAGAGCTATTTTACCCTCAAGTTTTTTCATTACATTTCTCCGATAATTCTATCGTTTAAATTAATACATAATAGAGTTTACAGACAAACTAGTATTTCAGATAAATTTACCTATAATTTTTCCAAATAGGGGGTTGATGATGGAAAATTTCGAGGTGAGTGATGCGGGGGATATCCTGGTTGACACCAAACAACTTGACTGGCTTGATGTCGGAGGAGGGACTTATTTTAAAATCCTAAGAGCCTGTATCAAAACCGGTGAGTGGGCCCTCTATGTCAAAATGAACCCAGGTGCAAAATTTCAGCCACACAGGCATCAGGGAAGTGGTCAGTTTTTCATCACTAAAGGTGAGCTCATATATGATGTTGGTAAGGCTGATATGGGAACATATGGATTTGAACCAATTTTTGCTGAACATTTTGAAGCTGGCTGTAATGAAGAAACAGAAATGCTCTTTATCGGCAATGGAGCCGTAACATATTTCAAAGATGATAAATCGGTAGACTATGTTTTTGACGCTGAAACTCTAATTAACTTACAAAAAGGTACAGCTAAACTCGATATAGGTGTTTAAGAAAGGCATTGGTTTTGCAGAATATTGTTTTATTTCATCACGATCCATCACCTTATGGTGAGAGAATAAGAAAATGCTTCGGACTGCAAAATATACCCTGGAAATCATGTCTTGTACCTATGGTAATGCCTCGCCCTGCCATGACAATTCTATCGGGTGGTTACCGAAAAATTCCTGTTATGCAATATGGAGCGGATATATATTGTGATACCAGATTAATTTCCCAAAAAATTAATAGCCTTTTTAACAATTTAAAATTATTTAGCCACGGGACCCTTCAAAATTCTGCATTACAGAGTCAGTCTGACCAAATGTTTAGATCAGGCGCCATTTTATCTTTAATCGAAAATAAGGAATACATACCGCCAGAAGTGGTGGAAGATAGAATGTCATTTTTCACTTTTATAAACCAAAAGACAGCCGAAAAAGAACTCAACCACCATCAAAGCCAGTTCAAAAAATACGCTATGGATATTGATGAACTGCTTAGAGAAAACGACTTTATTCTTGGATTACAACCTAACTGGGCGGATATTTGCTGCTATGCTAATATTTTTATGGCCAAAGGAAATATTCCCAGCTCATTTAAATGGATGAAAGAACTTAAAAATATTGACCCCTGGTATCAAAACCTTGTGTCTTATGGCGAAGGCATTAGAGAGGAAATTTCCTCACAGGAAGCCCTTGAAATTGCCAAAACATCAACGCCTGATTTATCAAATATAAACCATCAAAATAGTGAGGATGAAAATATGCCTCAACCAGGAGACAATGTAAAAGTTACACCTGACGATTACGGTCAAATTTCTGTTCAGGGTGAATTAATTTGTATTAACTCAGATGAAATTGTAGTGGCCAATGAAACTAAGGAAGCGGGGGCCATCGCCATCCATTTTCCTAGATTAGGATTTATTGTGGAGAAGATAATATGAATAATAAGTTAGATAAAAACCAAGATATTAATTTGGCGAAATCTGAAACGGCAGTTATCGAAAGCCTCTATCAGGATTGGATTACAGCTGTTGAAACCGGAAATACCGACCTATATCTTGGCGTCCTAAGTGAGGATATTGAACTCATCCCGACCGATGCACCTGCTCTTAGAACGAATAAAGATTATGGAGATTTTCTCAAGACCGTTTTTGTAGATGATAGTTTTAAAATAAACCAGATTGGGGATAGGGAAATCATTATTAGTGGAAATCTAGCTTATGCACGTTATGATTATGAAATTATCCGAACATCCAAAAATGATCAAATTTCCTACCCAACGATTAGAAATTTTCTAGATATATTAATGAAAAATGAAAGTGGTAACTGGAAAGTAACTAAACATATCTGGAATTATACCGAACCAGATGTAATCCCATAAGGAAGATTAGATATGTCAAATTCATTAGATATTAAATGGCCAATGAGTCTTGGATCTCCCGCAGGGTCACTCGAAGCTAAATTACCTCGTCCAAAAGACATTGGAACTGAAATTCCGGATCCTCAAAGATATTTCTGCAAAGACTTTATGCAAAAAGAGTGGGAATTACTTTGGCCAAAAGTTTGGTTATTAGCTGGGGTAACGCCCGATATTAAGGAGCCAGGTGATTTTATAACACATCGTCATGGTCATGAAGAGTTTTTAATTGTTCGCCACGAAGACAATAAAATCCGATCTTTTTATAACGTCTGTCCACATCGAGGTAAACGTGTCTGCCAGATTGAGCAAGGTAATGTGCCTAAATTTTCCTGCCCTTTTCACGGCTGGCAATTCCTCACAGATGGTTCGCTTGCATCAATCACAGATGAAGAAACCTATGATGCTGATTTAATCGCACATCGTCCTGGATTAACTGAAATACGTTGCGAAACAATTGGTGGTTTGATTTTCATTAATATGGACGGCAATGCGCCACCCCTCAGGGAGTGGATTGGCCTGCCGGAAGGATATATTGAAAATTACGAAATCGAGAAAATGAATGTCATCCGCCATGTGCGTACCGAATGGCTCGCAAATTGGAAGACGGGAGTTGATGCGTTTTATGAATCCTATCACCTGCCGCATATTCATCCTCAAACACAAGGTGTTATGGAAGATTTTGTTCAAGTAGACCTTTATCCAAATGGTTTCAGCAGAATGATAGTGCCGATTGGTGTTAAATCACATCGTGTTGAAGATCAGGAGACAATTGATCCCTATCAAACTTTTATGATGATGGAGGCAGGAATTGATGCTGATGGTTTTAAAGGTTCAGCCAAAGATGTACGTGTCGCTATTCAAAAAGCTAAACGTGAGCGTGGGCTGAAATTTGGCCTCAATTTCTATGATAATTTAACAGATGGCCAACTTACTGATAGTTGGGCAACTGGCTTCTTCCCGAATGTTCAAATCGGCATGCACCCTGAGGGGGTCTTCCTAATGCGCTTTGTGCCTCATGCAACTGATCCAGAAAGATTTTATTACGACACGATGACCATGTTTCGTTATGTTAATGACCCAAGTTACACTGTGCCAGGATGGATGGGCCTGCCGGAGGGTATGGATGTTACAGGCTCAATAAGACCTGAAATTGAACATTTTAGCGCTGATATGGATGCTAATCTTGGAGAAGTGCTTAATCAGGATGTTGATTTGATCGCCAGCGTTCAGCAGGGGGTTAGATCACGTGGATTTAATGGACCTCTTTGGTGTGAACAGGAAGACCGCATCCGACACTTACATCGTGAGATTGATCGTTATATCAACCAGGATAAGTGATTAAAATTATATGTCTATTTTTGGGCCTAAATTAAAAGATTTCAATTTAAATTTTTGAATTTTAGTTGCTGACATTGGCCATTCATCAACAAAAATAACATATCTAGGAATTTTAAAATTTGAAATCTGACCTCTGCAGTAATTAATTATATCTTCAGCAGAAACACTCTCTTCTTTAGTAGCCTCAATGAAAACTGCTGCAACTTCGTCATATCTTTCATCTTCTATTCCAACAACCTGTGAAAGAATAACACCTGGGTAAGTATTTATATGAGACTCTATCTCTAGAGCGGCAACATTCTCGCCACCAATCTTTAACATATCTTTCCAACGTCCAAGATAAGATAAATAGCCATCTTCATCTAGCGCACCAAGATCACCAGAACGATACCACCCATCATCAGTCATGGCATTCTGAGTTGCCTCTTCATCTTTATAGTACCCCTCAAATAGTGAATATCCCCGTATTTGTATTTCTCCCTTTTGATTGGCACCAAGAACCTCACCAGGGATTTCAGGGTTCGAAATTCGAACTTCAATTCCTGGAAATGACTTTCCACATGAGTTTAGACGTTTCTCCAAACTATCATCTACATCTCCATAACAAATAACGCCACCAGCTTCAGTCATTCCAAAAGCTGAGACACCAACACCGTGCTCGAAAGACTTATCATAAATTTCAAGGGTTGAGACTGGCGCAACATTATTGACAAGCCTGACCGATTTTAGTGCCGCACCATCAAATTTTGGATGATTAATAATTTCATTTGTTAGTGTTGGGAACGCAATAAATCCGATTGTGATTTCATCATTTATGAAAGTATCAACAGCCTCATCGGCGTTGAAATACCTTGTCGCAAATAAAGATGACATTGAGCATATAGATGCAGTTAATGGTAAGATTGCTGACATATGGAAAAATGGTAAGGGATCATACATTCGATCCTCTGCCGACATCTGCCATCGTTCAACTTGTGCAAACCCATTTCCAACAACAGACCTGTGAGATAGGCAGCAAGCTTTTGGATTAGCAGTCGTCCCAGAAGTAAACATTATAAAGGCAACATCATCACTTTTAATAAGAGGTGGATTGAAATTACCCTCATTTAAATTTGAAAGAAAAGACGCGTCTGAAATATTTGAACTTGGAGAATTCTCAACAATATAAATTTTTTCAAGAAACGGGGCATCTGATAGATTTTGACTATTTTGTGTATCGTCCAAGTCAGAAAAAGCTTCATTCAATGTATTTAAAAAATTTGTTTCTTGCGCTGCACTTGTGAAAAGAAATTTAACATCACCATGGGATAGTACATATTTGAGTTCAGCTACTTTATATCTGTTATTGATTGTAACTGGAATACAGCCAGCTAACATCGCACCATAAAAGATTTCTAAATATTCAATACCATTTGGCAATAGAATGCCAACCTTGTCTCCATTTTGTGCACCTAAATTAGTAAAGCACTCAGCTCTTTTTAATGCCCCTTGATAAAGATCAGAAAAACTACATTTAACCCCATCCATACTGAGACAAAGCCCGCCTGGGTTCTTTTCTGCTGCATGTTTTAGCAAATCTATTAGTGTTGGATTATCTGATCTTGATAACATTATTTAACCCTTAAAAAAAATTTATGAACATTTAATGTTAAGGGACTTATACCCCCTCATAACATTGCCTGGTTGACGTTCAAAATCTCCTGCGAGTTCAATTTTTTCATATCTATCTAGAAGAATATTAGCAAAAATTTCGCCCTCAAGACGAGCCAATCTCGCACCTAGGCATTGATGATGACCATAGCCAAATGCCAGATGCTGATTAAGATTATCCCGCTTTAAATTAAAATCCTCTGGACACTCAAAAACATCTGGATCGCGATTTCCTGCGCCAAGTGAAAACATCATTCGGTCATCTTGTAGAATGAATTTATCATCAATTGACATGTCATCTTTGACAGTTCTGCAAATATTTTGAACTGGGCTCTCTAGACGCAGAGACTCCTCTAGAGCCGATTTCAACAAGCTTCTATCGGATTGCATACTTTCAAATAATCTCGGTATCGTGCAAATTTGGTAAATGAAATTACTAAGAAAATTTGCGGTTGTTTCATGTCCAGCAGCCAAAAAGAATACCCCGTTGGCAACAACTTCTTCTCGGGAAAGCCTTTCCCCATCTACCTCAGCAAAAACTATCTCAGTCATAAGATCTTTGCCTGGTTTTTTTTCTTTTTCTTCAGCCTTTAACCGAATGAAACGAGCCATTTCTATAAGTGCGTTTCTCTGTTCTTCTGATATGTCTGTTCCCAATCTCTCAACTAATGCAGCTGACCAACGTTGGAAATCTTCTCGTCTATCGTCTGAAAACCCGAGCATTCGACATATAACAGCAGCGGGCGCTGGGTAACAAACATGGTGCACAATATCAAAAGACTGTTCAGAGTTATCGCACGCAATATTGTCAAAATGCTCAACAAAAATTTTGCGTATGTCATCCTCCCAAGATTGAATAGCCTTAGGCGAAAACGACTTATACAGAAAAGCTTTCATTTTTGCATGCCGCGGAGGATCAGTTCGGTTGATATCAGGGTACGTACCCTCAGAGAATCTTCCTGCAGGGTCTACACCATGCCTCGCATCAAAAACCTGATCATTTTTTAGAGATTGAATATCATTATGATGGGTCAGCACATAATTGCCATAGCGTGGCTCTTGGTAAACACGCCCACTTTCCCTGATTTGTTTGTATGCTGAGAAAGGGCAATCTGAAACCTCCTCAGTGAACAAATCTATATCTGATGAATTTTTACTTTTCATGT
>ERZ802830.1406-NODE-1406-length-22995-cov-28.66_pt1 | contig 22995 bp, 26 predicted proteins | sample MGYA00345654_ERZ802830 | MGnify/ENA primary metagenome ERZ802830 (study PRJEB30503, sample SAMEA104212375) | marine metagenome | biome: Westerlies Biome; feature: [SRF] surface water layer (ENVO:00010504) within the epipelagic zone...; material: water...
TTGACAACTAGTCCTTCTAATTCATCAGAAACTGTAATTTGACAGCTTAATCTGCTGCTTTCTTTTACTTCAAAAGCAAAATCAAGCATATCTTCCTCTGAGTCATCTTTATTAGGAAGTTTATTAATCCATTCATCTGCTACATATACGTGGCAAGTCGCACAGGCACAAGCTCCCCCACAATCTGCATCAATACCTGGAATTTTATTTTTAATTGCCCCTTCCATAACAGTGAGGCCGTTACTGACTTCGATTTCATGCTCTTTGCCATCGAATTCGATATATTTGATCTTAGCCATTGCGCTTCTCAGAAGATTAATTAATAGTGTTATTTTATGGTTCAAATACATCAAAAAAGCACCAAAGCAAGAATTTTCTAACTTTGGCGCTTTTCGGGGGCCGGTCGAACCCCAAAACGCATGAACGTTCCATTGCGAACCTTAATTTTAGAAAATGATATTTTATGCTACAAGAATAATATTATGAATAAAAGTTATCCACATTTTACTAACCACACTTTCCACAGCAAATCCTGACTTAATCACATGATATCCAAGCCATACTTATTATTTTTAGGTGACGCAAAAGATGAATTAGCGATTAAAACAGCCGCTGGGATTAACTATTGGCGCCCAGAATGGTGTATTGGCCAAATGAGCCTACCGAATGCAAAATCAAGTCTTGGTATTAATGAGATCTCCCTAGAAGAAGCAGTAAAGCGTGGGGCTAAAACTTTTGTACTTGGGGTTGTTAACGCCGGGGGGAAAATGCCTGAAGGTTGGATTGATATAATTGTAAAGGCAATATCACTTGGCTTAAATATCGCAAGCGGTATGCATTCACGATTATCTTCTTTTGATGAAATATCTAAAGCTGCGATTAAGCATGGTGTTAAATTGCACGACCTTAGGTATAACAACATTGAATTCGACACAGGAAAAGGACTTAAACGAACTGGAAAGCGATTACTGACAGTCGGCACTGATTGTTCAGTTGGGAAAAAATATACAGCACTTGCCGTAGAGAAGGCTATGCTTGAAAAAAACATGAAAGTATCTTTTAAGGCAACTGGTCAAACAGGCGTATTGATTGCTGAAAATGGCATTGCCATAGATGCGATAGTATCTGATTTTATTTCTGGCGCAGTAGAATGGCTGTCTCCTGATAATGATAGAGATCATTGGGATATAATTGAGGGACAAGGTTCATTGTTTCACCCTTCATTTGCAGGAGTTTCGCTTGGACTACTTCATGGAAGTCAGCCAGACGCTTTTATAGTTTGTCATGAGCCAACTAGAACTCAAATGAGAGGTGTCGAAGCTGCTCTGCCCAGTATAGGCGATGTGATAGAACAAACAGTTCAGTGCGGTAAATTAACTAATAAAAATATTCACTGCATTGGTATTGCTCTTAATACCTCTAATATGAAAAATAATAAGAGTGACATAAAAAAAGAAATTTCATCCCAATATCAGCTACCTTGTATAGATCCAATAACTGATAACTTGGATCCTTTCATTGATCTTTTAGAAAAAATAAATGATTAAACTTGATATTTCTCATTTATCTTGGCAATTAAATAAGTCTTTTAATATTTCCAGGGGATCAAAAAATACTGCTGAAACAATTGAGGTAAAGCTTACTGAAAATAAATTTACTGGAATAGGAGAATGCGTTCCCTATGGACGATATAATGAGACTTTGGAAAGTGTTCAAAAAGAAATACTAGAGTTGAAAGATGGTATTGAAAATTCAGAAATTAACAAAAAAAATCTTGATCAATTTATCAATAATGGAGCTGCAAGGAATGCTATTGATTGCGCTCTGTGGGATTTAGAAAGTAAAAAAAAGAAAGAAACTGTATGGTCAATGCTTGATATTCAAAAGCCTCAAGAAATTCCAAGCAGTTACACAGTTGTATTGGATGATCCAGACAAAATGATTGAAGATATTTATGACCATAGAGAATTCCCTACAATAAAAATTAAAGTAGATAATAAAAATTTAGACAGAATTCTTACTAACGCAAGAGAGAGTTTGCCCAATACAACAATTATAGTTGACGCTAATGAGTCATTTGAAGTGGATGATTTAAATAAAAATATTGATCTTTTTGTAAAAACAAAGATTGATCTGTTAGAACAACCTCTGATATCGACTAATGATGATAAATTGTTGAATATCAATTATCCTATCTCTATTTGCGCAGATGAGTCTTTTCACGACAGTTCTGATTTAGATAAAATCTCTGCAAAGTATGACACTATAAATATTAAATTAGATAAAACCGGTGGTTTGACTGAGGCCTTGAAGATTCAAAAAAAAGCAAAAGAAAAAGGATTGAAGGTTATGCTTGGCTGCATGGTATCTAGCTCAGTTTCAATGATGCAAATACTGCCTTTATATAAAAATGCAGATTTTATAGATCTTGATGGTCCCTGCTTCCTAAGTGAGGATAGAAAAAATGGAATAGTTTATTCCAATGGGATGATGAAAATAGGTGAAGAAATCTGTTGGGGTTAGAAATTATTTTTCAGCTTTAGGGGTGAAGATTTTTTTTCCGTTATATGTGCCTGTAGTCATGTCAACATGATGCGGTAAACGCATTTCACCAGATTCTTTATCTTCAATAAAGTTTTTACCTTTTAATCTTAAATGAGATCTTCTCATTCCTCTTCTTGAATTTGATATCTTACTCTTAGGTACAGCCATTTCTAAAAAATTCCTTATAATTTAGTTGGGTTAGGTTCATCTCCATAAACTATGTTAGGATCAAAAACTTTCTTTGTTGTTTTAAACCTTAAACCCGGTTTATTTTTTGTATCTTCTAAGTCAATTTCTCTATAAAAACAAGACTTATAACCAACGTGACAGCTGGCACCATTTTCACCAATGTCAACCATCATACAGAGGGAGTCTTGGTCATCATCTATTAATATTTCTTTGATTTTTTGAACATAGCCACTTTTCGCTCCTTTGTGCCATATTGTCTTTCTACTCCTGCTATAATAGTGAGCCTCTTTAGTCTCAATTGATTTAGTTAGAGATTCCTCATTCATATACCCGATCATCAAGATCTCTTTTGTTTGGTTATCTAAAGTAGTCACTACAATGAGCCCGTTTTCGTCGAATTTTGGCGCAAGATTATCGCTTTCCTCTACTTGAGCTATTGATGTACGTTTTTTAAACATAGTTTTAACTTGTAAAATAATAGAAGGTCGGTTTAACTTAAAACTTATAAATTTACAAATAAATATGGGTAGAAAAAATTTAAATGGAGCAAAGACATGGCTTTTTCCTCCTTATTTATTGATAATTTCATTACTTACTTCTTGTATCCTTGAAGTGTTTATTCAACCGACACCTCTACTTAGTGGTGGTCATTTTCAGTTATTACTTGGCTTACTCATTATTGCTTTAGCACTGATCACTGTTTTCTATACTTTAAAAATTTTTCTTTCAAATGAGGAAAACCCACATCCTAAATCAGTGCAAAATCAGATATTTGTCGGAGCTACATTTAAATACTCTCGTAATCCAGTTTATCTAGCTATGATCATGATTCTTGTAGGCTGTAGTTTGGCGTTTAATTCACAGTGGTATATGATCGCTGCATTAATTGCCTTCGTGCTTCTTCACTATGGAGTAATCATTCCTGAAGAAAAATATCTTGAAAAAGAATTTGGAAAAGTTTATTTAGACTATAAGAAGTCAGTCAGAAGATGGCTTTGAATTAATTTCTAAAATTACTATGTATAATTTGCTCAAGGGAACATGGGCTCTGTTTTTTGGAGTTGGCATGATGATGCTTGCCAATGGACTTCAAGGAAGCCTTATTGGAGTAAGAGCATCAATTGAAGGATACTCTGCCCTTTCTGCTGGTATAATCTTAACTGGCTATTATGCAGGTTTTTTAAGTGGTGCTTTAATCATTCCTCATCGCATAAGAAAAGTTGGACATGTAAGAATGTTCGCTGCTTTAGCTTCAATTGCATCAATATCTATTCTGTTTCACTCAATTCACGTAAGTTTTCTAGGATGGTTTTTAATGAGATTCATTTCTGGAATGTGTTTTGTTGGCATGTATACAGTGGCAGAAAGTTGGATTAATGATTTATCTGAAAATGAAAATCGAGGTCAGGCCTTGTCTGTTTACATGATGGTAAGTATGGCGGGAAGTGCTTTAGGGCAACTTTTTTTAAATATTGCTGATCCAGAAACAGCTTCACTATTTATGTTGGTTTCAATCCTTATTTCAATTTCATTAGTACCTATTTTGGTGGTTGTTAGTAAGCAGCCAGACTTTAGTGTCATTGAGTTCTTATCAATTAAAGAATTATATAAAGCTTCACCTTTAGGAGTGGTGGCAGCAATGCTTACTGGCCTTGCTCATGGAGCACTATGGGGAATCGGTACTATTTATGGAATTACAAGTGGTTTGACAGTTCAACAAGTATCCATATTTATGTTTACCTTTATCATTGGCGGTGCAATAAACCAATATCTTGTTGGATACCTCTCAGATAAATACGATAGAAGAACTATTATAGTAATTGTATCATTGTTAGCAGGACTGTTGGCTGTACTCGCAGTAATTTTTGGGAACAGTTTTTTCTTTTTAATATCTATCACTTTTATTTTTGGCGGGTTGACTGTCCCTCTTTACCCACTTGCTATTGCTCATACTAATGACTTTCTTTCTAAAAAAGAAATGGTTGCCGCAAGCTCAGGTCTTCAGCTAGCAGGCGGTATCGGCCTTACGCTTGGACCAATTCTAGCTGGGTTGGCCATTGACTTAATAGGAGCAAATGGTTTTTGGATTTATCTATTTCTAACTCATTCTAGCTTAGGTTTATTTGGTCTATACAGAATGTCAGTTCGAACAGCCGTACCACTTGATGAGCAAGGAAATACTGTGTTAATGAGTAGTCGTGCAGCCCCTACTTCCATGGAGCTTTATCCTGACGCAGAAGAATACCTTGAAGATTAATTATTGATGATAATTAGTATTTTTTTATTTTAATCTTATTGTAGTATTCGTTTATGGAAATTCTAAGGACACCAGAGGAATGCTTCAATAATCTAGAAGATTATAATTTTAACGAAAATTACATCACGATTAAGATAGCTGATAATCTTAGTGCCAGAATGCACTATGTTGATGTGAACAGTGATAGTGATGAAACAATATTACTACTTCATGGTGAGCCAACATGGTCATATCTTTACAGAAAAATGATTCCCATTTTGGAAAAAAGTGGAAAACGTATAATTGCACCTGATTTAATTGGTTTTGGTAAATCAGATAAGATTAAAGAAAAGCAGGAATATACTTACGAAAGACATGTAGTGTGGACATCTGAAATTATCAGTCAGTTAGGCTTAAAAAATATTACTCTTTTTGCCCAAGATTGGGGAGGACTTATTGGTTTAAGAATGGTTGCCAATCATCCCGAATTATTTGATGGACTCGTTCTATCAAATACGTGGCTTCCCATTGGTAAAGGATCTTCAGAGGGGTTTGATGCTTGGAAAAAATATAGTCAGACTGTAGAAAAATTTAATTCTGGAAGAATTGTGTATGGAGGCACAGTCAACAAAATATCTGATAAAGCAGTTGAGGCCTACAATGCTCCCTTTCCAGGAGAGGATTACTTGGCGTGCGCAAGACAATTCCCAACTCTTGTACCCATGGATCCAGATGCTCCAAGTGTTCCTGAAAATATAGAGGCTTGGAAAATTTTGAAAGAATTCAATAAGCCAACAGTAACAATATTCGGAACTGAAGATAAGGTCTCTGCTGGTGGTGAGAAAATATTTCAAAAATTAATCCCAGGTTGTGAAGGAATGAATCATAAATTAATTCATGGTGGTCATTTTATACAAGAAGATCAGCCAGAAGAGTTAGCTGAAGCTATAATTAATCTTTATAAGTAATTTACTTTTTAGAAACAAACGTCACCCATTCATCAATGTTTCTTCTCTTGGTCTGATAATTATTTATTGGCGCAGATATTTCTTTATATCCAATTGCCATACCACAGAACAACATAAGATCAGCTTCAGCATTGACAAACTCTGAAACTAATTTTTGCTTTAACGACCACGACTCTTGAGCGCAAGTATCGATACCCTCCTCTTGCGCTAATAACATAAATGTTTGTAAAAACATGCCTAAATCTGACCATTGAGGTTGATTCATCTGACGATCTATAAAGCAAAAAAGCGCCGCAGGAGCTCCAAAAAAGTTAAAATTTTCAAGCATCTGATTATATCTTGCTTCTTTGTCTTCGCGTTCAATGCCTATTGAGCCGTAAAGCTGTTCACCCACCTCAAATCTTGATGTCCTGTATGGCTCCTTAAGCTTTGATGGATAGATCGGGTACTCAGGATGATCTGTGCCTTTCCAATCTTTTTGAAAAGAAAGAAAGTCATTCATTGTTTGCCCATTTAGAATATAAATCTTCCAAGGCTGTAAGTTACCTCCGGACGGTGATCGGCCTGACTTTTCTAAAATTCTTATAATTATTTCATCATTTACGGGCTTATCAATAAATGATCTTATCGATTTTCGATTTTCAACAGCCTCAGAGACACTAATCATACTTTAATTTTTACTCGCTTACGTTCCTGAATTTTTTTTTTATTCTGAATTTTATGTGGTTTATATTTTGTAGTCCTCAACTCTCTTGCTATTGGATTGCTTTTGAGTCTTCTTTTTTCAACCATACCTAGGATAGTATACTACCCCCATCCACCATTATTGTCTGTCCAGTAACAAATTTACTATGATCACTGGCCAAATATAAAATTGTCCCATAAATATCATCTACTTCTAGTGTTTTTTGAAGTATTTGCCCTTTTGAAATAACTTCAAATCCTCTTTCAGCTTTTTCTCCTAAGAACTCTTTTGCTGATTCTGTCTTTACCATAGAAGGAGCAACTGCATTCACTCGAATGTTGTCTTTACCCATTTCCCTTGCCATTACACGAGTAAGTCCGATTACCGCTGCTTTTGAAGTTGCATAGTCTGCAGCATAGGGCATTCCGTATTTTGCAGCTAGTGAGGCTATATTGATTATTGATCCATTTTTATTTTCTCTCATAACTGGAGAAACTGCACGGCAACAATTCCATAAGCCTTTCACATTTACATTCATGGCTCTATCCCATTGTTCAGGATCAATATCTTCAAACCTAGAGCTTTTAAGCGCTCCATATAATGCTGCATTATTGACAAGAACATCAACTTTCCCAAATTTTTCAACAGCACTACTGACCAGATTGCCACAAGAATCAAATTCTGTAACGTCCAGATTAAGGCTAAGGTAATCATTTGTTATTTCAGACACTTTCGCTTCAGTTTCATTGCAGTCATTGATATCTGCGAAGACAACTTGAGCTCCCTCTTTAGCCAGCTCAATAATATACTTCTGACCTAAACCTCTCGCTGCTCCTGTTACAATAACGACTTTACCTTTGATCATATAATTCCTCTAGTTCCTCGATTTCTGATTCAAATAAAACTTGTTTAACGATGTTATAAGAAAAACCAGCTCTTGACAAAATTCCTAACTCTTTATTTTTAGTTTTATCATTTAATTCTTTTTTTCTAAAGGGCCCTATTGATTTTTTTCTTGCTAATTTAGCCGCAGCAACTAAATCAAAATCTTTATTTATCACCTTTGCTTCAGCAATACATTCTTCAATTATATTATTTTTAACTCTAAGTTCACGAAGTCTAAACTGAATTTTCTTTAATGACCAACCTCGGTTAAGAAAGTTTCTAATTTTACTCTCAGAAAACAGCTTATCATCTAATATTTTTTGATCCTCTAATGAAGAAATGATTGTATTTATGATTTCATCAGATCCAATATTTAAATGTGTATCTTGAACCTTTCTCTTTAAATATATTCTTAAGTTTTCAGAGCTTGTTGCGTATCGCTGTAAATACCATAGGGCTTTACCTTCAATCTCTGTATAGCTAGTTTTATTTCTCATTGTAGACTTCTAGTATAGCTGTCGCCGCTAAGCGGCTCGGTGTTTGTGCAGTGCTTAATTGTTTAATCGCTTGTTTGGTTTGATTTATAATATCGCTCCTGTAATTTTCGTTCTCTAAATACTTATTGATAAATTTTATAATATTATTTTTATTACATTCATTTTGTAGCAGTTCTGGAATTACCATTTTACCAAGTATGATATTAATCAGATTTCCAATTTTTGACTTTATCATTAAGTTAAGTAAGAAGAAGGTTAATGGATTAAAGCGATAAGCTGTAACGTATAACGTATTAAAGTAACTTAGTTCCAATGCCGCTGTTCCCGATGTAACAATTGCAAAATTGGCTCTGAAAAAGTAAGAATATTTTTCTTTTTCATCATCAATTACTTCTATTGGTATATTGGATGAATAATTTTCTATGATAGTTTTGACTAATTTTGTCATATTTTTTGTTGTTGGAACTACAAGTTGGAATCTATCCTTTAAGTTCATTTCATCGACTGCACTTAGATATATTGGAAGAAGCATTTCTATTTCTTTTCTACGACTACCTGGCATTACTAAAAATATTTCTTTTTGCAATGAGTCTGGCTTATTTATTTTGTCATTTTCGTATTCGCTTAAATCTACCTCTGTTATTGGGTGGCCTACAAAAGTTGTTGTTATGTTATGAGAGTCAAAGATTTTTTTTTCGAATGGCAGTATTGTGAGTAAATGATCGACAGATTTTTTTACAGTTTTAATTCTTCCAGGTCTCCATGCCCATACACTTGGAGCTACATAATGAATAATTTTAAGTTCTTTTTTTTTACTTTTTATTCGCCTAGCTACCCTCAGGGTAAAGTCTGGGCTGTCAACCGTAAAAATAATATCCGGATTCATCTCAACGATTTTATCAACCGTTTTATTTATAATTTTATTAATCTTTAGTACCTTCGGCAAAACTTCTATAAGGCCCATTACATTAATTTCTGAAATATCAAATAAATTATCTATTCCTTGATTCTTTAAGGCATTACCTCCTATACCAAATAGGTAAATATTTTCTTTATATTGAAGTTTAAGTTCTCTAATAGCAGAGGCTGCTAGTTTATCTCCTGACTCTTCTCCTGTAATTACTGCAATCTTCATTTTACTATTTATTTTTTTTCTTTATATATATACCATCAAATATGTCTAAAAACGTAACATTTTGCTTTGATTTTGGAAGTCCGTACTCTTATTTGGCCTATAATAACTTAAGTGCTCTAAGAGATACTGGAGCATCAGTTGAAATATTACCTGTTTTACTTGGTGGTATTTTCAAGGCTACAGGAAACCAACCTCCTGCTTCTGTGCCAAAAAAAGGTGAGTACATGTTTAAGGATATTACTCGTTGGTCAAAGAAATTAGACATTCCATTCAAAATGAATCCTTACTTTCCAATTCTTACTGTTCCTCATATGCGAGGCGCAGTATTAGCGCAAAAAGAAGGGCTTTTAGAAAAATACATGGAAACCATGTTTGAGTCTATTTGGGTAAAAGCAATGAATTTAAATGATCAAGAAATATTAACCCAAGTTGCAAACCAATCTGGAATTGGTGCTAATGCATTTTCTGAGGGCATATCAAGTGATGAAACAAAAAACAAATTAAGAGAAAATACTGAGTTTGCCATTGGAAAAGGATCATTTGGTGTCCCTACATTCTATCTTGAAGACGAAATGTTTTGGGGCATAGACAGTATGAAATTTCTAATTGAAGATATTCAAAAATAAACTCAAATTTTAATCTTCTACTTCATTATAATTTCGTGACCATATTGATGCTATACCAGGCAAAAACCTATTTAGATAAATTGCAATTTTTGAAATACTAAACATTGGAATGATATAAGTTTCCCTTTTATCTTTTCTTATTGCATTCAATATCATGTTAGCAGCATCTTCTGCTGACATTCCCTTAGTAGCATGACCTCTATCATTTTTTCCATATGTAGAGCCGTCTTCAGTTAAAGCCTTAACCCCAACTTCTGTATCCACTAAACCCGGAGCGACAGTATTCACTTTGATGTTGTGTTCATGCATTTCTGCCCGCAGAACATTCATAAAGCCATGCATTGCATGCTTAGAAGATGCGTAAACTCCTCTATTTTTTATTGCTAAAACGCCTAATAAACTTGTATTTGCAACGATTTGCCCAGACTTTCGTTTAATCATTTTTGGCAGTACAGATTGGGTTAGTTTAACCACTGACAAATAATTAAGCTTCATAACTTTTTCAAATACATCAAAATCTGTATCCTTTATAGATGACCACGCTGATACTCCTGCATTATTTATCAAAATATCGATTTGATTAAACTGAGTATGAACTTTATTTGATAGTTCATCTATATTATCTATATTCTCTAGATCACACGGGAATATATGTACATTGCTATTGCCACATCTATTTTTAACCCTTTCTAATTCGTCCTTTCGTCTGGCAGTAAGAATGAGGTTCGCATTTAGTTTTGAGAGATGTACAGCCAATGCTTCGCCTATTCCAGAGGAAGCTCCTGTAATCCATATCGTTTTATTATTAAAATAGCTCATTTAAAGTATAATTAAATCTTATGAATCTCAGACTAGCAAGAAATAAAGACTCAGATCAGATTATTAAATTAATCAGAAAATGTTTTAAAGACTATAAAAACTGCTTTCTCGATGTTGAAAATGATTCACCTGAACTAAAGTATATTTACTCTTATTTCCACAAGCAAAGAGGGAAGTTTTGGGTTGTAGAAGATAAAAATAAAATTATTGGATGCATGGGATATCTTCCAAGCAAAACAAATGAAATTGAAATCCATAAATTATATATTGACCAAAAATTTAGAAGAAAAGGATTAGCAAAATATTTGGTTAAAAAAGTTGAAAATATTGCCGTGAGAGAGAATAAATCAAAAGTTTTCTTATGGACAGATACTAGGTTTAAGGAAGCTCATAAGATGTATTTAAAAATGGATTATGAAAAATCAAAGAAGACAAGAAGATTGTATGACATCAGTGATACTGTAGAATATAATTTCGTTAAACACCTCAGGTAGCCTTTTCTATTCCAAGCCTTCTTTCTGCAAGGTTGACAAACATGACAATTATGAAATTTATCACCAAATAAATTGAACCAGCTACGAGGAATATTTCAACTGGAGCATAGGTTTTAGATATAATTGTTCTCGCTATTCCAGTTATTTCCATCAGGGTAACAATAGAAATGAGAGAACTTGCTTTAACCATTAAGATAAGTTCATTGCCATATGCTGGAAGCGCTTGTCTCACCGTAATTGGCAATGTAATTAGGATGAAAGTTTTTATCTGCGATAATCCAAGAGCTCCTGAAGCCTCAATATAATTCTTTGAAACGGATAATATTCCCCCACGAATTATTTCTGAAGAATATGCTCCTGTACTTATGGTGAGCGTGATAATTCCACACCAGTAAGGTTCTTTTAATATTGGCCATAGTATACTCTCTCTAATAGCCTCAAATTGACTTAGTCCATAGTAAACAAAGTAAAGTTGTAACAGCAGAGGTGTGCCTCTTATGAGATATACAAAATAGTAAGCGGGTAATGACATTAATCTATTTCCAGAAATTCTCATTAAAGCAACTGCGACCGCAAGAAAAATACCTAATATTGTAGAGATTGAGACTACCTGCAAAGTAAGAGGGATTCCTTCAACTATTTTAAAGAATGACTCATACATTAGCTCAAATCTCATAAAGCCTCCTTAGAAACATAGCCTTTTGAGTATTTCTTTTCAGCGCTATCGAAAAAAATATTCGAAAGACGAGTTATTAGTAAATATAAGATTATCGCTGCGGTATAAAATATAAATGGTTCATGAGTTGAGCCAGCAGCAATACGTGACTGTCTCATAATTTCTACAAGACCTGTTACGCTTATTAGTGCCGTGTCTTTCAATGTGATTTGCCAAACATTCCCTATGCCTGGCAATGCAATACGAGCAACTTGAGGAAAAATTATTTTTCCATATAAACTATATCCGCTGAGACCCAGCGTTTTACCAACCTCAAACTGTCCTTTAGGCACTGAGTTGACTGCTCCCCTTATGACCTCTGTCGAATATGCACCTGAGATTGCTCCAACAGCAATCGTACCAATTGTAAAAGCATTAAGTTCAATATAACCCATGTATCCAAATATCTTAGCTAGATACATAACGGCACTACTACCTCCAAAAAAAAGTAAATAGATTACTAATAGCTCAGGTATGCCTCTAATAATTGTTGTATAAACTTCTGCGATAGCTCTTAGAATGAAAAAATTAGATAGCTTGCATGCCGCGAAGACTATTCCTAGTGTTATTCCAAGTAATAATGATGATGAACTGACAAGAACCGTCATTACGGCACCCATGAGCATTTCGTCTCCCCATCCTGTTGGACCTAATGCAAAAACATCAAACATATATTTAGATAAAAAAAAACGGCTGCTTTAAGAAAACAGCCGTCTTTTTATATTATTGTTAACAAAATTATGGAGCCAAGTCTTTTCCAAACCATTGCATAGAAATTTTAGAAATAGTTCCATCAGCAGCTGCATCAGCAATAGCTTTATCAAACATTGCTTTTAAATCTGCATCACCTTGTCTGATTCCAGCTCCTACACCTTCACCGAGTAACCCTCCAAATACATTTGGACCAAAAGTTACTACATCTGAACCACCAGCTGTTTCCATAAATGCTTCAGCTGTACCAACGTCACATAACATTGCATCGATTCTTCCAGCCGCTAAATCAAGGTTCATTTCATCTTGAGTTGGATAAACCTTCAGATTTGAATCAAGGTATTTATTTGCAAAATCCTCATGGATTGTTGCAACTGTAACACCAACATTCATGCCTTTCATTGCATTATTTAGAGCACTAATAGTTCCAGAAGTTGAGTCCCCATCATCATCCAAATTCAAATTTTTTGCCGATGAAAACGTACTCAATGGCGAGCTATTTAATGCGAAAAATCTCGCTGGCTCAGTCATATAAGCTTTAGAAAAGCTTATTGTTTTTTTTCGCTCTTCAGTAACAGACATCCCAGCCATGATTACATCATACTTCCCATTTACCAATGCAGGAATGATTCCATCCCAGTCTTGTTGTACAAATTCACATTCAGCGTTCATGCGAGCACATAAGTCTCTTGCAAGATCTAATTCAGCTCCAACTAGGTTGCCGTCTGAGTCTGTAAAGTTCCATGGTTCATAAGCGCCCTCGGTGCCAATTTTTATTGTAGACCAGTGACCGTCAGCAAATGCAACTGTCGATAAAGCTGATATCATTAGCCCTACCATTATTGATTTTAAATTTCTCACTTAAATACCTCCAAATTGTAATAATAGATTGCTAGGTTCTAATAAAAAAATGAAATGAGCAAGAAAAATGTTAGTTTTTCGGTATTATTTCTGCAGTCTGTTCCAAAGATAAATTATTATTGCAACAGATATAATCCCGACAACGCCCTCACTTCCAAGTCTGTTGAATAATCCAACTAAGTTATCAGTAATACCTTTACCTAAAAATGGAGATGAAGGGCCAAAAAGTACTTCCAAAATTATTGCTATAGCAATCAGTAATAGACCAAAGTCTATGATTTCTCTCAATATTTGCTTAATTCTGGATATCATTCGTTACCTTAAATTCACTTCCCTGCTAATGCAAGGAAGTGAAAGTTTAATTAGTCTCGGAACAACCAAAGAATAACGCCAACTGCAATCAACCCGACTACACCTGCATTACCTAATTGGCTTACAAGAGAAACTATATTGCTGGCAATATTTCCTACAAATGGCAGACTACCACCACTTAATAGACCTATTACTATTCCCAGTGCTAATAATGAAAGCCCAAGACTCGTTAAGGCTTTTATTGCGTTTTGTGCGTTTCTAATCATAACTCCCCCTTATTTGTTATGTTATTAAATACTACATATAGTATTTATACAGACTTTAACTTCAAAATATAGCTAAACAAGGTTCTTGTAATCTTTAAGATATTGATTTTACTTGATTATTCACATGCTATGAAAAATTGTGATATTTATACCACTCATTTTTAAGTGTATTTTAAACATTTGATTCTAAGTGATTTGGCTCAATAAATCTTGGCACATTTGCTCAATAGTTAATTTCTCCGAAGATACGCCAAATATTTTCATATCAGGCCTTACAATAATATCTCCCGATGTCAAAACCTCTGTGAGATTTAGGTCTGAATCAATTTCTTGAATATTACATAGAAATTTACAATCAAGTTCTTTTAATTTGCTAACAGTGTCATCTTCAAGGTGATCGAATATATTATTTTTCGAAATTATAGAAAAATTAAAACCTATGTTTTTATCCATATCTATAAGGGTATTATTTTTATCTCTTAAGTTTTTTGCTAAACGTTGGCCTGTATAGATATCGTGAGCTAAAGAATTGTAAATGCCTGGCTCATTAATATCATCACTAAATTTACTCATCTTGCCAAATGCCTGCTCTCTTGCTTCAGGTGCTATGGCTTCTTCAAGAGGAGTATTATTTTGAAGAGCAACAGAAATAGAATCGATTAGCTGTCCTAGCACAATAGAGGACTTGATTGTTTGCCTAATTTTTGCATTTCGTTCGACATTATAAGAATAAATAATCTTATCTTTAGCTTTGTAATTTGTTATTAAATTTATTTTCCAAATTAGGTTTACTAAATCTCTTATTCCACTATTTAAACTTTGTGCTGCATATGGCGGAATCTGATATGCAGCCTTGCCAATTAGAAAAATATTTTCTGTTTGAAAATTATTTGCACACCTACCCTTAAACTCAAAAGTTGTTAAATATTCAATGTTGTACTGATGGGGAGCAAGCCAATTTGAGATTAAATCATGAACTTTACTTATTGAACACATATCCTCTTTTTTTTCTCCAGTTAATAGCTGAAATTGAAATCGGTATCGTGTCTCAGAAAGTGCAACATATGATGTTGGTCTGATCGGATCGCATATCTGTCTAAAAACGTTTTCTAGATCATCTCCATTTTTAAGAGAAATATCTACTATAAGCCACTCTCTTGCGTAACCAAGGTCATCATAATTGATATTTAATTTTTTATTTACAAATTCATCACTTTCGTCTGAGCAAATCAAAAAAGGTGCTTCAACTTTGATTGTGCTATTAGCATTTTTGAGAGAATAAGAATTTGTACCACTCTCAAAATGAGAAATAATAAAATTATCTAACACCTTTATATTTGGATCTTCACTGCAACTTTTAAGCATTTCTTCTTCAAGATCGCCTGGGATAAATGTCATTAAAGAAGGAAAGCTATTCTTTGCTTTAATGACAGGACTACGTTGCACAATAGTAGAGTCTGTAGTTACTAAATCAGTATATGTAGGCATATTGATTAAATCGTTAATCTTGGAATAAACTCCAATGCTGTCTAACAATCTTGCTGTTTCTTCATCAAACGAGATCTCTTTTAAGGCGTTTTCATTAATAGAGTTTTTTGAGATTAATAATGTTTTTAAATTAAATTTACTACACAGCAGTGCACAAATCTGCCCTAATAGCCCTGAGCCAACGATAACAATGTCAAAACTCTCATTATTATTTACCAAGATCAACTCCTTGTTTAATGAAAATTGCTTGACTCTTACTTTCAATTTAGCTTGAATTCAAGGCAATATTTTTTCAAATTTACTGTCAGAAAACTATGGTTAAAATTGTAAATTCCTGGAATGAGTGGGATCCACTCAAACACATAATAGTTGGAAAAGCAGATAACTGTTGCATACCACCTGCCGAACCTGCAACTGATCCAAAGATACCTGAGGATAGTGATATGAAGGGAATGCATGGCCCCCGAAGTGAAGAATCTATACATAAGGCTAACTATCAACTGGATAATTTTTCAAATATTTTAGAAAAAAGAGGAATAAAAGTTGATCGACCTACTCCGCTTGACTTTAATCAAAAAATTTCGACACCCGACTGGGAAAATGGATCAATGTTTGGCTGCATGCCTCCTCGAGATGTTATTCTTACTCTTGGGAATGAAATGCTTGAAGCCACAATGTCCTATAGGTCGAGATGGTTTGAATATCTTTGTTACAGACCATTATTAGAAAAATATTACAATGAAGATCCAGATATGAGAATGGAAACTGCACCCAAACCAAGATTAACAGATAGTAGCTATCGAGAAAATTATTTAAATGATGAAATATCGTTAGATGAACGATTAGATATGGTTGCAAAAAGGGAATTCGTGACAACCGAAAAAGAAATACTATTTGATGCCGCAGATATTTTAAGAATGGGAAAAGATTTATTTGTACAACATGGTTTTACAACTAATTTAAAAGGAAGCGATTGGCTTAAGAGGCACTTCAAAGACCACAGAATTCATACCTTGAATTTTCCAGGTGATCCCTATCCTATTCATATAGATGCAACATTTACTCCTTTAAAACCAGGTCTCATAATTAATAACCCAACAAGGCGATTACCTGACGAGCAGAGAAAAATTTTTGAACAAAACGAATGGCAAATTATTGATGCTGCTCAGCCCGCACATAATGAACCACCTCCTTTATGCTATTCTAGCATTTGGTTGAGCATGAATGTTTTAGTTATAGATCCAAAAACTGTGTGTGTAGAAGAGAGTGAAGTCTACCAATGTGAACAAATTAGTAAATTAGGTTTTGAAGTTATTCCTATTCCTTTTAGAGATGCTTATCCGTTCGGTGGCGCACTTCACTGCGCAACCACAGATGTATATCGTGAAGGTCAAAAGGAAGATTACTTTCCAAAACAGTAAATTTTATATAAAGCTACCCTTTGTTAAAGTTGTATTATAATTAATATAACAATTAGTCAGTAACCCAAATCCAAACATCACAGCTAACATAGAACTTCCTCCATATGATATAAACGGCAAAGGTACTCCAACTACAGGTAAAAGTCCTGTCACCATGCCAATATTAACAAAAACATAAATAAAAAATACTGAACAAACTCCTAAAGATAAAAATTTACTAAATAAACTCTTTGACGTCAGTGCCATTCTGATAGCGATACCAATCAGTGCCATGTAAAGTAAAATCAAAATTATAGATCCAATAAATCCAAATTCTTCTCCAAACATTGTGAAAATAAAGTCTGTTTGCATTTCAGGGAGAAAGTTAAGATGGCTTTGAGTGCCTTCCATATATCCTTTACCAAAAATGCCTCCCGATCCTAAAGCAATCTTAGATTGAGTGATATGATAACCATTTCCAAGAGGATCTCTCTCTGGATTAAAAAAAGTGAAAACTCTGTCTTTTTGATATTCCTTTAAATACTGCCACAAGATTGGTAGAGATAGTATGAACCCTAAAATCCCAGAGATAAAATATTTATAATTAAGGCCTGAGATCCATATGACACTCACACCACCTAAAAAGATCACTAATGCTGTTCCCAGATCAGGCTGAATTACAACAAATGCAACTGGTATAATTACTATAAAACTAGGTATGATTAATTTAGAAATAAAATTTTCGTGATAATCCTCCATAGAATGAAAATATTTAGCTAGAGCCAAGATTAAAGTATATTTTACAAATTCTGATGGTTGTAAACTGAATCCTGCAAAACTTATCCATCGTTTAGCACCATTAATCTCATCTCCAACTATTAGAAGAATTATTAGCGCGGCAATACTGGCGATAAAGATCAGATATGCAAATCTAAAAATTATTTTCAAATCTAACAATGCTACAATAAAAAAAATAATTAGGCCGAGGATAAATCTTTGCAGATGCTTTATAGGCCATTCACTGAAATTGCCATTAGAAATACTGTATAACGCAAGAGTCCCAATGAAAAATATAGTACATATAAGAAATAGTAAAAAATAATTTATAGATCTAAGTTTATCAAAGATCGTTAGTTCAGCTTTACTTTCACTAAACATTGGAAATGCTCTTACTTTTTAAGTTTAAGTTATTATCAAACAAATATTTGAATATTTTTGAAGCAACTGGTGCTGCGGCTCCAGAGCCACTTCCTCCATGTTCTATTATTACTGATACTGCATATTGAGGATTATTTATTGGTCCATATCCAATAAATAAACCATGATCACGTTTTTCCCACGGTAACTCATTGTTCTTTTTTAAGCCCTCTTCTCTTTCTTGCGAGCTAATAACTCTAACTTGAGAAGTGCCAGTTTTACCAGCCATTTTTAGATTGCCGGGAATACGTGATCTAAATGATGTTCCACCTTGTGTATTGGTTGCATCCTCAAGACCCTTTTTGATGATAGCTAGATGCTTGGGATTTAAAGATATTTTTTGATTTTTCTGAACATCCTTATTTTTATCCATAACAATTGTAGGAATTATTTTCTCTCCTCCATTGATTAATTGACCTAATGCAAGGCTTAATTGTGCAGAGGTTGTAAGAAAATAACCTTGTCCAATTCCTGCTGAGAGGGTTTCTCCAACCATCCAAGGTGTACCAATAGACTCTAACTTCCAATTCTTTGAAGGAACAATTCCTTTTTTTTCCTCATAAAATGAATCGAAAACATTTTGCCCAAACCCAAACCTTTTACATACTTCAGCAATTTTGTTGATGCCAATTTCTCTAGATATTTGATAAAAATATACGTCGCACGAAACTTTTAGTGCCTCATTCATGTTGACGTTACCGTGACCTTCTTCTTTCCAACAGTGAAAAGTTTTAATGCCTGATTCAAGACTTGTATCTTTAATTTCATGTTTTCCGTTACAATAAACTTCTCTTTTTTCACTGACACCATTTTCTAATGCCGCAAGTGCCACAAATGGTTTAATTGTTGAACCGGGGGGGTATTGACTTGAAATTGATTTATTTATTAGAGGTTTATAAATATTGTCTGTAAGAGAATTCCATTTTTCTGATGATATACTCTTGGAAAACAAGTTGGGATCATATGATGGTGATGAGACTAATGCATAAAATTCTCCAGTCTTAATATTTGTAACCGCCACACATCCACTTTGATCATTCAAGCTTTTGTAGCAATAGTCTTGAAGGTCTGAATCAATTGTAAGTTGAATATTTTTACCTTGAATGCTTTCATATCTGTCTAATTCTCGAATTTCTCTCCCGTTTGCATTAACTTCAACATTTTTATTGCCCAATTTACCTCTTAAACTGACGTCTTTGGCTTTTTCAATTCCTAGTTTTCCTGATTTTGCTGAACTTAAATCAGCTAATGTATTAGTGTCTTTTTCTTTTTTATCGAGAGGAGCTGTATACCCAATAATATGAGAATGAGATTGTCCACTTGTATAATATCTCTTAAAACCAATTTGAGGATATAGTCCATCAACTTTATGAATGTTGGCGTTAAGTCGGGAAAATTGATCCCAAGATAAATCATCTAACACTTTTATTGGAATAAATTTTTTTGTTTTTTTTATTTCTGAATACAGTTTCTCGGTATCTATATTTACATCAGGTAATATATTTTTTAAATTTTCAATAGATTTTATATAGTCTGAAGTTTCTTCTCTAATAATTACAACTTCATATCGTTGACGGTTAATTGCCAAAGGCTTACCTTGTAGGTCATATATAATTCCCCTTTGAGGCTCTATTAAACGATGAGTAATTCGATTATTATCTGAAAGTATTTCGTATTTATCTTTATCTACAATCTGGAGGTAAGCAAGTCTTGCGCCTAGTATTGAAAATAATCCGGCTTTTGCAATTGTTATAATTGCTGTTCTTCTGTTAATTGACGCATTCGCATCATATTTCTTAAAGATAAATTTATTTGACTCTGACATATTTATTTTGAATTGATCCAATTATAAAATTTAATGGATAGTATAATAATATTACTGCCATATAAGATGCAAGATTTACAAAGAACGGCATTGATGTGCTATAGATAAAATAAATCGTAAAGTAATTTATGGAAAACAATATTAGTACGAATAATGAAAATATAATAAATTTGATGTTTGTATTTGATGGTATACTAAAGAAATTTCCTACTCGATCTATTAAATAAAAGAAAAGGAATAGAGAACTTGTATAGCCAAAAGGAGTTGAGATTAAGATATCATTATAGATTCCTAACATAAATAATATGATACAGATGAACCAATTCGCTTCATTCCACCTTAAAACATATATTATCAAGCAGCTAATCAATGTAAGGTCAAAATAAGTCGAACTGAATACAAGATTTGATGATGTAGTAAAAAATAAAATAAGATAAATTAATAAATTGCCTATTTTAAGATCAATCATAAAATTTCTTACTCATTATTCTGATTAAATTTATAGTTTAACAATCTTATGTGTGTTAGTTGACTAATGTCTTCAATTAATTCAACCTCAATCCTTTCACCATCTATACTTGCGACTTGCCCTACAACTAAGTAGGGTGGAAAAATTCCTCCCTTTCCAGAAGTTGAAACTATATCTCCAACGTTTATGTTTTTATATTCCCTAACATACTCAACTATTGGGTTTTTTTGACCCTGCCCAATCATAATTCCTTGATACGCGTTTTCAGAAATACTGACTGGCAACCTACTATTAATATTATTAAGCAGTAATACTCTTGCAATCTTATTATCTACTGATGATACTCTACCTAAAATGCCAGTCGGGCCTGTGGCTGGCATATCAACAAATAGTTTTTCAGTTTCATTAGATTTTATCAAGATAGTCCCTATAATTTTATCTGAAAAATCTGCCACTATTCTCGAAGTAACAAAATCATATTCTAGGTCAGCTGTTAGATTTAATAACTCTTCATATTGAGCAATTTTTAATTTCATAGAAACAATATCTTGAAATGAAGAAGAGTTAGTGAGTTGATTTTTTCTATAATTTTCAAGTTGCTGATAAATTTCTTTTAAATCTATAATAGATTGTATTCCTGAATTTATTAAGTTTGACGGCATTGATACAATATGTGAAATAGAATAAGAGATACTGGTGACTTGTGATCTCAAGTTCTTTGCCGTTTGTGTTAATTCAAACCTTCCAATAAATAAAATAACTGAGAAGGCGAAGAGTATAATTGCAAAAATAAAAACCCTGCTACTTGGATTTAGTATTTTTTGGACTCTTAAATTTCTTGAAAGCCTCACTTTCAAACCTTTTTTAATTTAATATGCTGACGACAAAATTGGCTCGAAGGAACTCTCTGACTCTAAAGCTTTACCACTTCCAAGAGCAACACAAGAGAGTGGCTCTTCAGCTATTGTAACGGGTAAACCAGTAGCCTCTCTTATTGCCTCATCCATTGACTCGAGTAGTGCTCCTCCTCCAGTTAAAACAACGCCCATATCAACTAGATCAGCTGCTAATTCAGGTGGGGTATCTTCTAGTGCTGACTTAACGCCATCAATAATTGTTTGAATTGGCTCAGAAAGGGCTTCAGAAACTTGACTTTGAGTGAGTTCTATTTCTTTTGGAACCCCAGAGGCTAAATCTCTTCCTTTTATATCAATAGTTTTGCCATCTCCATTCTTTGGAGGCAGAGCAATGCCAACTTCTTTTTTTATCATTTCAGCTGAAGCTTCACCAATCAGCAAATTATATCTTTTTCGCATATAATTGATTAAAGCAACATCCATTGCATCTCCACCAATTCTAACTGATCTGGAGTAAACGATTCCACCAAGTGAAATAACAGCGATTTCGGATGTACCACCACCAATATCAACTACCATTGAGCCTCTTGGCTCACTAACTGGAAGTCCGGCGCCAATTGCTGCGGCCATTGGCTCTTCAATTAGTGATACTTTCCTGGCGCCTGCGGCAAGAGCCGAGTCGTGTATTGCTCTACGTTCTACTGGTGTTGAGCCTGTTGGCACACAAATAATAATTCTTGGATTAGCAAATGTTTTTCGGTTGTGAACTTTACGGATGAAATGTTTAATCATTTCCTCAGTCACAACAAAATCTGCAATGACTCCATCTTTCATTGGTCTGATTGCTTGAATATGTCCCGGCGTTTTGCCCAGCATACTTTTTGCTTCTTCACCCACTGCAATGACTTTACTTTTTCCAGCTTGATTGAGTACTGCAACAACTGAAGGTTCATTTAAAACTACTCCTCTATTTTTGACATAGACTAAGGTATTGGCAGTGCCAAGATCTATTGCCATATCAGAAGACCACAAACCAATTAAATTATTAAACATTCTTCTATTCTCCTTAATTAAATACCTGACATTTTAGCTGGTGCAGATTTTTCTCTTTTAACAACTAACTTATTTAATGCATTGATATAAGCTTTTGCTGAAGCTACTAATGTATCCGTATCAGATCCTAAACCAACAACAGTTTTTCCATCCTCTGAAAGTCTGACAGATACCTCAGCTTGAGCATCTGTTCCTTCAGTAACAGCATGTACCTGATACAAGAGTAATTTAGCTTTGTGTGGCACTAATTTACTTAAACCATTAAATATTGCATCAACTGGTCCATCGCCTGTAGAGGTAATGTTGTTTAATTTATCTTCTATCATCAAATTTATTTCAGCTTGTTGAGGTCCTTTTGTACCTGCAATCACTTGCAAGTCTTTTAAGATTATTGAGTCATTAATTCTAATTACCTGATCATCGATAATGGCTACAATATCTTCATCATATATGTTCTTTTTTTTATCGGCCAAGCTTTTAAAATTTTCAAAAGCTTCTTCAATCACATTGTCATTAACACTATAACCAAGTTCTATTATCTTCTGTTTGAATGCATGTCTTCCAGAATGCTTACCCATAACAAGATTAGACTCAGATACACCGACACTTTCAGGTGTCATGATTTCATAAGTTTTATTATTTTTTAACATCCCATCTTGATGAATTCCTGCCTCATGCGCAAAAGCATTTTTTCCAACAATTGCTTTATTAAATTGAACAGGAAATCCAGTAACAGCAGACACAAGCTTGGAAGTCTTGGTAA
>ERZ802830.1408-NODE-1408-length-22980-cov-13.4836_pt1 | contig 22980 bp, 22 predicted proteins | sample MGYA00345654_ERZ802830 | MGnify/ENA primary metagenome ERZ802830 (study PRJEB30503, sample SAMEA104212375) | marine metagenome | biome: Westerlies Biome; feature: [SRF] surface water layer (ENVO:00010504) within the epipelagic zone...; material: water...
CTTATTTCATTGCATAATATATATTTTTATCAACAATTTATGCGAGAAATTCAAAAAAATATTCAGAATGGCACATTTCAATCATTCTATAAAAAATATATCAATTTATTTAATTAAATATTTGAAATTTATTTAATTAGAATATAAAAGAACATTCTTTTAGGGCCCTTAGCTCAGTTGGTAGAGCACCTCCCTTTTAAGCACACGCACACCTTAAAAACCACCCTTTAAACACCATCAATTAACGATGTTCTTTTAGTGTGTCGTTTTTGTGCTGTAAAAAATAGTGTGCAGTTCCCATTTTTTAAAATGCACACTGATTTTACTGTGCAGTTTTGTCATATAAACCCGCACACAAAACAGCACACTAGCAAGATCAAACTGTAAACAAAGCAAAAACAAAAAAGTAAAAGTGTTGAAAAATAAAGGTTAATTCATTATACAGTGCACTTCCTTACAACTTTAAAATTTGTTATTTTTGTATTAGGAAAAAATTTTGGGCCCTTAGCTCAGTTGGTAGAGCAATTCCCTTTTAAGGAATGGGTCGTTGGTTCGAGTCCAACAGGGCTCACCAAAATTTAGATTTACCAATCTTTTTTTTGGTGTGTGCAATTTCCAAAACCCAAAATTAATTCTGCACAAAACTGCACACAGAAAAAACTTGCATTTTCCAAACCTCATTTGTTACAATTATATTGTGAAGCAAGTTTGAGTATTATTCTAACGTTACGTTTCCGATAACATTAACATACTACTTAGGAAGGCTTGCTTCACTTGAACAGGCACTTTTTTTTAGGCACATCACAGGCACATCTAAATAGATAAATAAAATTACAATATGGCTCACACAGGCAATATAGCAACAATACAGTTGACAACGGAAAGAGTTGTAAATCTCAAAAATATTATCCGTAGTTGCAAAAACAAAAAACAAAACGATAGTGCTCTGCGAAACAGTAAGCAACACTTGATTAATTAAAAGTTGTAACATTAGCTTTAATTAATTTCCGTTATAGAAGCAGACGTAAAAGGTACAGGATAACCGCCTTGCTAAATTTTAGTTGTCTAATGTTGTATGTCGGAAGTCTGTAAAGACTTTGATTTGCTTTACCCAATTACGGGTGAAGTATGTCAAAAGAACTGTAAAGTAAACGAAAACAAAATACGAGTTTGCGAAAGCAAACGAGTAAATGCACGTAGTGCATTTCAAAACTGAAAGGAACACAATGGAACAATTTGAGTATAATAAACTACAAACACACAATACCACTGAGTATTATGTTATGAGTGATAAGGAGTATAGACGATTAACAAATCATATCCTCACTGTCACAAGTACACTGTTGGAAAGAAACACAATCAAAGGTAAAAGAGAAACGCAAAGTGACAGACAGACAAGATTGGATATTTTAACAAAAGATAGATACCATCGTAAAAGCAGTTTGCACAATGAACCAATATCTATGTTAGATGCTATTTGTGGACTTTTGCAAAAAATCAATCGCAAAGCCAACAATGATCTCACAACAAAACAAGTTGCCTTTTTCAATCAAATCTTAAAAGACTTTGGCAAAGATTGGATTGGTAATGATATGGCACTGAGTGGCGACTTCATTGATATGGTTACAATTAAAGATACAGCACAAAATACTGCGTTTGGAAATGGATTGTTTGAATTAGGTAGATAGTGTAACTTTTGCCATATGGCAGAAAACATTAGGTTGAACAGAGCTGTAAAATCATTTGTTCAAATACTTAAAAAATTAAAAAACAAAAATAAAAGTGTTTCTACAACTACGAAACATTGGAAGTTAACTTATAACGCAGTTGACTCAAAAAATAAAATAACTGCAACTAACAACAAAACAAAAAAAGTTGTAAACTTACAATTCGATTTAGATAAAGAAAAATTAGAAATTAAAAACTAGACTCTGCACTGTACAACACACTCAATTGTGTGTTCATCATTTACAATTTTGTTTTGTAATACTCTGCCAATAACTCTTTCAGTTTTTGCAGTTTCGCCGTCTTTAAGTGTTCGTGCAACACCATCAATTTCACTCATTACAAGTCTGTCGCCTTTGTTAGCAGTTCCAATTACTCTAACAGGTACTCTTCCAACCATTGCAACAAACGGGTGACTGTCATTGTTACCAGCACTTGCATTCATCATAAAAGCTGGTTGAGTTGAAACAACTCCAAATACATTTTCTGACATTTCACCTTTTGCAGTAGTAATTTCTTGCTCGCCGCCAATTTCAACAACTGTTCCACACGGCATAGATTCATCAGCAGCATATCTTTCTGCAACGTCTGAATATTGAGCACCAGTAGCTACTGCGTGTACGATGTTTGCTCTTATGTCGACAAGTGTTGCGGCTGTTAATGGGTCGTTGGCACTTTTAAAAGCAGTCCACGCACCACCAGCATTTCCAAAAGTAGTTGTGCCGTCATCAGCAAAACTTTCGTCCCATACAAAAAATAGGTCTTGTTCTGTTGCTGTACTTGCACTTCCTCTGTTTACTTTCAATCCACTGTAAGTTGGCATACCAGCATTTGAAGAAACGTTTCTGTTTACTTCGATAATATTATCCTCAACACTTAGTGTAGTAGTGTTAACAATCGTTTGTGTTCCATCGATAGTAAGATTGCCGTGCACTCTAACACCATCATCGGTAACGGTCATCTCAGTGTTACCATCACATTGTATCGTAACAGTTCCGTTTGTGCCTGTGTCGGCGCAAGTAACGTTGGTGTTAAGTTGTGATATAGATGTTGAGGATACGGAAATAGTGGCGAAGCTTAAATTGCCCGAGCCATCTGTTTGTAAAACTTGTTGGTTACTTCCATCACTTGTTGGAAAACTTAATCCGTCAATTACAACAGCACCCGAACCATTTGGAGTAATGTTGATGTTGGAGTTGGAAGTGTACGTTGTGATATTGTTGTCTGTAACTTGAATATTGTCTGTTTTTAAAGTGTCTGCAAATAATGTTTGCCCACTAGGTACGTTTACTGTTGAACCTGTGCTACCATTTAAATTATCTACTTTTAGTGTACTCATTTTTATATCTCCGTATGTATTTACTAAATCAACCTTAAATCACTGCCGTTGGATATTGTTACTGTTTCACCATTTGAAATGGTTATTGGAGCAATTAAAAAGTTAACGTGTCCTGCTGTTGTTGTTACTGTGCCAGTGTCTAATGTGCTTTTGTGCGAATAGTATCCGCCACTGCTTGTTATCCTTATTGGATTTGCAAATTCAGCTTCACCAGCTTCAAATTTGTAAAGAGTTGAACTTGCATTTACGATGTGTGTGTCGCCGTCTGATGAAACAACAGAAACACTAGATGAACCATTTTGTATCGTTGAAGCAAAAGAACCAGCACCAACGTCAACACCAGCATTCGTCAATGTTGTGTTTACCCAACCTTTAGTCGCAGCATCTGTGTTGTCAGTTGGGTCTGAAAGATTAACAATTCTGTTTGAGTTTGCATCGATGTGTGAAGACGGATTGAGTGTTAAATTACCTGTCGATGTTGAAATAGTGTTGCCGTCTAAAGTTATGTTATCGACTGTGAAAGTTGTTACGTTGCTTAAAGCCAAGTTGCCACTTGTTGCAGAAACTGTGTTGCCTTCAATTCTAACATTGTCTACGTTTAACGTTGTCAGTGTTCCTAAACTTGTGACATTGGTTTGTGCCGCAGTTGTCAACGTTCCAGCTAAATTTGTAGCAGTCAACGTTCCGTTAACGTTAGTGTTATCGTCTAAAGCAATCGTGCTGTTGTCACTTGAAATAGTGTTTCCATTTAATGTTAAGTTGTCGACAGTAAGTGCAGTCAACGTTCCTAAACTTGTTACGTTACTTTGTGCGGCTGTGGTTAAAGTTCCAGCTAAATTTGTTGCAGTCACTGTGCCATTAACTGAAGTGTTGTCGTCTAAAGCAATAGTGCCAGTCGATGAAGCAATTTGATTATTGTTAAGTGTTAAGTTGTCGACAGTTAAAGAAGTAAGTGTGCCTAAACTTGTAACGTTTGGTTGCGATGCAGTTGCCAGTGTACCAGTAATGTTGCCACTTGCTGTTATTGTTGAAACAGAGGTAGCTCCAGTTACTGATAACTGTCCGCCCACTGATACGTCGCCAGTTGTAGAAATAGTTGAACCATCGAAACTTGTTGAAACTGTTACGTCACCGCCACTGTCAAATTTTAAGTAAGCATTGGCACGTGATGAAGGAATAGTAAAATCTGTTGGTGTTGTTTGGAAGTTGTCTACACGTAAAGTTCTGTTTTCAACTTTGTCGTCAACTTCTTGCAAGCCTTGCATTAATCTGTCTAACGAATTGTTTATTGCGGCGGCTGTAAAACTGCCACTTGTTTGAAAGTCTGTTGCTCTAACTAAATGTGTATCTCTTTTTAAAATAACAGAAGCACCACTTGATGGGGCAGAGGTAAAAACAACTGTGCCAGTGCCACTGTCGCCACTGTCAAACGTTACACTGTAATCTGCTGTTATTGATTTTTTAACGTTATCTACAAAAACAGCAATACTGTTTGCATCAGCTATTTCGAAGTTAAAACTAAATCCAACTGTACTGTCGTCAGCTTGCGTAAAAGTTAATCTGTTTGCACTGTCTGTAAATGCACCAACTGTCATTTGTGAATTCCTTTACTTGTACTTATCGTTGATTGGGTAAAAAGTTAGGTAGGCTTTCATACACAAAATTATTGTAATTGCTTTTGCCTTTTGTTTTTTGTGCTAATTTACGTAAATTACGTTCTCTTCTTCTGTAACCTTGTGGGTCAACTAACTGTGATAGATATTCGTGCAAATATTTTCTGTACAGCATTTTCGTGTACCACAAACTTTGACCCGGCACTAAGTCTAAAATTGTTTTAGTGCTGTTTCTAAAAAGTCTATTAAAATTATAATCATCATCGTAAGCAAGTTTTGAAAGTTGTATTGGAACGTCTGTAATTAAACTTGTTGTTTTAATAAAGTCACCAAACAATGGACCTAAAATATCTAATGCTTTTCTGTCTGCACTTGAATATCTAGTGTTACCACCAAATGCGGCTCTTAAAACATCTTCGCCGCCAAACAACATAAACAAGTCAGTTACAATACCAATACTTCCACCTTGCCTAGTTGCTTGCACAAAAAATTCTGCATTAGGTTTGTAAGTTTCTTTGCCAGCTAAAAACTGTTTTAATTGTAAAATTAAAGCACCCATAAATGTCAAAGTTGCAGTTAGTGTTGCGGCAGAACTTACAGTGCTGTTTAAGCCTTCTGCTTTGTACATACGTGCATATATTTTTCTAAACATAGATATTGGGTGTGCTTTAAACTGTGTAATTGATTTAATTACTTGTCCGCCAACACCTAATGGGTCGTTAAAAAGTGCGGCACTGTCTATGTCAAATTGAGAAGGAGTCATAACCATTGTGTCGACTGCATCGTGCATCGCAGCTGAAACTTTTTGTCTTAAACTTGCTTTGCCGTAACTAAATTCAAAAGTGTTTTCTGCAATAGCATATGGGTCAATTCTTCCTCTTTCATCAAGTGGTTGCATTCTTAACAACATTCGCCATTCTGCTTCACCACCTTTTTTAACTCCTCGTATTCCAAACTTTTCTAATTGCTTTCTAAATTTTGGATTTAAGTTTTCATATGGAGTTCGTGCTTTTATAAGTGTACCTAATTCTTTTGCATAGATACCAGCCGCCATTGCTTTACGACCTTCCGTCCACCAATTAAGACCACTTATTTTAAAAATAGTGTGTGCAGTTTTAACACTCGCACCTTCTAATCTTCCAAAGTTTGTTAAACTGTCTGATACATTAAAACGTTCTTGCAAGTTACCTAAATAACTTTCGCAACCTTCTAAAATATATCTACTGTATTCTGTTAAATCTTTCGGAGCTCCGTTTTTTCCAAATTTAAAAACACTGCTTAAAAGTTCACCCATCGGTAAACCAAATAGTTTTGCACCAGTGTGCACCATAATAGGTGTATCCATAAGTGCAGTAACAGAAGCAGAACCTAATCTAGCCGCAGCTTCAAAATTTCTAAACGTAGTAAAGCCACTTGCAAGTTTAGAAGTTTCAGCAACAATTGGATTTACTTTTCTATCAATAAATCTTTTAACAGCATCGACCTCGCCTAATTTGCCTTTTGTTCTAAAAGCATTTTCGTATTTTGGATTGTTTTCTAATTCACCAATAAATCTTTGTATTCCTCTTTTAAAGTCTGCACCAAAAAATTGTACAAGTGAAAGTTCACGTGCAGTTTCATTAAAATAGTTCATTAATAAAACACGTGCGTCTACATCTGAAAACTTACGTGACACTGCATTAAAACTTGCACCATCTTTAAAAGTTAAACTTGGCACTCTGTCTTGTGGCATAAACTCAACAGGCGAACCTTCCTCACTATCAAAAATACCTTTTAGTTTAGTGTCGCCTTGCTCTCGCCAGTCGGGTGTTTGTTTTTGTGTGTAGTTGTCATAAATTCTAACAGCAATTTCTTGCCGTGTTTTTACATCGCCGTGCACACGTTCATCTAATGCTTCTGCTATTTCATTGATAAAGTCTTGTTTGTTAATTTTTTTAATTTTTGCTTGTGACCATCTTACTTTTATATTTTGATCTAAAAGTATGTTGTTGTCGCCAGCTTGTTTTCTTCTTTCAAACAATTTGTATTTTGCATTAAAAAACTCTCTAGCCATAATAAAAGCATTTTGGTTTTTAGTTGTTGCTTTTATTGTGTTTGGATTTCTAAAAAATACAAAAAACTCTGTAAGCATATCATCAAAGTTTTGTTGATTTTGTATAAAGTTAATTGGGTCTGTGTTTATCTGTTTTCGTGTTTTAGCCAAAAACTCACCTAAACTATTTTGAAACAAAGTCTTTTCAATATCTTCCAACGGAATATCTGTTGTGTCGTTAGTGTTATAAATGAAACTTATAAATGCACGTTGATATGCTCTTTGTCTGCTAAGTTTGCCATCAGCTTGTTGTAACTTTTGTGCAATAGCATCTAGTTCTTCAAAACGTGTTTTAAGTTGTGTTTCAGTACTAAGTCTTCTTATAGTTTTATCAACTTCGTTTTTGACTTTGATATTGTATTCTCTGTCTAATCTTTGTTGTAAAGCAGTTTTGTCACCATCAATAGTAGTTTCAAAATCTTTACCTTCTGTTTTTAATTTTTCTTTATTTGATCTAACTTTTTGTAAAAGTGTTTCTTTCTCTTCACTAGATACAGTTCTTCCAATATTTTTACTAAAATCATCAAAACATTTTTTGCTCATATTAACTTCCTATTGGTAAGCACGTATGCAATTCTTCAACTGCTGATCTTTCTTTTGTTAACGTGTCTTGTTTGTTTTTAAGTTCTACAAGTATTCTGCCTAACGGATCTCTGTTTGCTTTGTTTTGATCTGTTATTCTTAACGTGCCGTTTTTTTTATCAAAAATTATTCCTAAATCTTGTAAGTGTCTTTTTTTGAAAACTGGTTGCGATAGTACAGCAACAATCATTTGGTTTACGTCTTTTGCTGATGCATTATAAAGACTTCCTCTGCTTTCGTCCGCAGCTGAAATAATATCTTTATCTCTGTAAGCATCTTTAGTTTTTAACAAGTCATCAGTACTTGCTCTGCCACCTCTATTTGCAATTAGTTGGTCATCAATATTTTTTACAGATAAGTCTTGTGTATCTCTGTTAAATTCTCTCTTCTTCAATTCAACAGTATCTTTAAGTGTTCTTATTTTTTGATCTGCTTCTTTTTTTGGAAGTTTAGTAGTACGTCTGCCATTTTTAACATTAAACACACTTTTAATTTTGCCCGTAGCTTCATCTACTTCAATATCAAAACTTTCTTCTTCTACTTTTACACGTGTTCTTTCAACTTCTGTTTTTGACAGTTCTGCTTTTCTACCAGTCTGTTGTTCTAATAATTTTGTTCTTTGTGCAATTCTTTCGTATGCAATTATTTCATCATCTAATGTGTCTGTAAATTTAAGTTCTATTTGTGGAAACTTATCTCTGCTTATACGTGATTGAAGAGTAGGTAACACTTTTACAATGTCAAAACTACTTCCTTCAACAACAAGTCTGTTATCGTCTTTTAATAACCTAATACCTCTGTCTTTAATATTAGTAGAAACAGTGCCGTCTGTTCTAACAACAATAGCATCAGTAATATTATCTAAACTTATATTTTTAAGTAAGTTGCTGTCAGCAGCATCTGCCGTTCCTTTTATTCTTTGTGTTCCAATTAAAGTTTTTGTTGCAACTAAATCAACATCAGTTGTTGTTTTTGTATCGTCAAGTGGACTTTTTAATTCGTCCATATCTTTTACAATGTTTGGGTCTGTTTTTATTTGTGCCGAACGTGCAATTCTAAAAGCACCTTTAGCACCATCAGCAAGTAATGATAAGCCAGCACCAGCACCAAAAGCAAAAGCAACATTAAGTGCAACATCATCAATGCCGTATTCAATGCCACGTGCTTCTTGTGCAAGTAAGCCAAGTGGAGCAATTGTAGTTGCTTCAATCAAACTGTTCGCAGCACCAATTCTGCTTGCACGTGCAAGTACACTTAAACTTTTGCCAGCACCAAAAGTAAATGGAATAAAGTTTACTGGGTCTAAAACAGCACCAGCAAACATACCGCCAACTCTCGCAACTTTTCCTAAACCAGTTGCACGTTCACCAATTGCATTTGCTTCTTCTTGCAAAGCAAGTTCATCTTGTATGTTACGTGCAATGTTCCAAGTTAAGTCTTCTTGCCAAGTAATGTCTTCTCTGTAATATGGATTTGTTTCGTTCCATTCATCAAAGTCAATTGTATCGTCTTGTCCGTTTTTAGCACGTTGTAATAAATTAATTTCTTTTGCATATGCAAGTGTTGTTTCTTGTAAACCTTGCCGTGTACCAACACCTAAGTTTTCAAACACAGAACTGTTTGGTATTTGAATATCGTTTGGTGTTTTTACTTTACTGAATGTAGTAGTAGGCGATAGGGGTCCAGCCATTTTATGCTCCAGTATCTAATGAAATTTGAACAGTATCTGTTGGTACTTCAATATCTCTTACAATGTCTGTTAAACTATGCAGTGGTGACATTAAAATAGATTCAACATTTCTTGTTGTTCTAATTCTTTGTTTGTCGTCTTTCCAAATTTTTAAAACTTCATTTCTTACTTTTTCATTTCTAAGTTTGCCTAAGTAATCAAACGTACCTAAGTATTCTAAAATAAAAGGTTGAATATCGCCGTCTTTAATAAACAAACTAATTGCATTTAAGTTTTGTTGGTCTTGTGTTGTAACTGCTAAGTCACCAGCAAAAACATCTGCATAAGGAAAGCCATCTGTATCTGCAAATTCTTTGTAAGTTAATTCTTTTAATTGTGTAACTTTATCAATTGCAGTTGTAGGTATTTCTTGTGCTTCTGCTCCGCCAAAACCTTGTAAGTCTATTGTTGTTGTTTGTTTTATGTTTTTTAAAATTTTGTTGTTTACATTATTTGGTTTGTCAAAACTCCACGTTTCATCATAATCTAAAATACTTGTTTCAGTTTCTAATCCATCATCAGTGCTTACTAAAACATCACTGTAAACATATTCATTTGGTCCACTAGGTAGTTTTTGATAGATTTCACTTGCAAACAAAACGTTTGAATTTTGAATAAGTTTTGCAGTGCCACCTTCAACAACAACAGTGTACTCATCTTTGTTTTCAACAATGTCTTGCAATGTAAATGTATTTGAACTTGTGATTGCATATTTGTGCGGGTTAGCAAGCATATCCTCAACATTTGCTTTTATTTGTGCACCATTTACATTTGGCGGAATAAACACTGGCTGTTCGTTGATATCTACGTAACTGTAAATGCCACCTTCATTGCCAAAAAGTTTAATTGTGTTTTGTATTGCTTTTTCGTTGTCACCAACTGTTGCAAGTGTTTTGTAATAGTAAGCAGAAGCCCCAGCAAATATTTCATTATATATTTCTTCGTTACCTCTAAATGAAGCACCTAAGTTTTCTTTAAACTTGTCAGCAAAAGTTTTTTCATCACCAGCAAAGTCTGATCTACTATTTTTTAATGCATCTTTATTTTGTTCAGCATCTTTTATTGATTGCCAAAGTACACCAGCATTTGATGGTTGTGCTTCTAAAAAGTCAAAAACAACACGACTGCCGTTTTCAAATTCAACATCACGTAAAAAGTTATTTGTGTATTTTCCAAACTGTGCTTTGTACTTGCCAGCAGTTGCAAGTGCTTGTTCTTGTGTGCTAGCATTTTCATATTCTGTTTTGTACTGTTCTAAATTTTGTTTTGGAATAACAGTAAGTCTATCTGCACTTACACCAATATTTGTTTTTACAAGTTCGTGTGTTTTTCTTATTTCTTCTTCATTATCAAAACTGTAAGTAATGCCTTGTAAACTTAAAATTTTAAATGCATCGCCTTCATTTATGGCTTTTTGTTTTGTGTCAACAATACTTGCAAGTGCTGTTATTTTTTGTTCGTTAATTTTTAAGTCTTTGTTTCTTTCATCTGATGCTGGTTCACTTAATAATAATGCATTTTGTGTATTTGCTTCTTTTAATAATTTTTGACTTTCAGCAAGTGTTCCAAATCTGCTTGAATTTAGATCGGGTGCTATTGCATTTACAATTTCTATTTTGTCGTTGTAGTCATCAATTTTTTCATCACTAAAAAACAAGTTACGTGCTTTTGTTATATCGGGCTGTTCGCCAGCATCTAATCCTTTTAAACTTGTTTCGTACCACGTAGTAAATGTGTCGTTGTAGTTTTGTCTTTCTACTTTGCTGTTGTTTACATCGTATCTTAATATTGTGTTTAAGTTTGATGAAATACTGTTTGCTTCTGTTTGTGTAAGTGCTCTTTTAAATTCAAAGTTCTCAATGTTATAAGTGTCAGCAACATCATTTAAAATGTCACCAACTTTGCCTTTTTGTACATCAGCAATAAACTTCTGTTTGTCTTCTGATTGTTCATAAGCATATATTAATGAACTTTTTATTATTTCATCTTGTAATTTAATTTTTAAGTTATTTGTAACTGTTGGATTAAACTTTGCTTCTTCCATTACTTTTATGTCAGTAAACAATTCACTGTATAAGTTTATAGAAGTTGTGTTGTCGTTTCCGTCTTTCCTAATTGATGCTGAAATCTCAGGTAAAAGTTTTTCAAATCTATTTGTTACACTTACTGCTTGTTCTTTTCTGTCGAATGCAATTTTGTTTGCATTTACATTTCTTAATAATCTGTTTCCAATATTATCAATATAGTTTGTAACTTCGGGCAATAATATTTGTGGAATGTTTTGTAATTTTTTTGTTTTAAAAGCTTCAAAGTTTTTTTTGTATTTTTCTGGCTCATATTGATAATCTATTGCGTATTGATTAAGTTCGTTTTCAGTATCATTTTTTAAATCACTTACAAGTGCCGCACGTGCACCTTTTTGATAAGCCGCACCAGTAATAGAGTAAGCATCGTTATCGTCAGCAACAAAACTTGCACTTCCAACATCACTTTGTTGTTTAAATCCTTTTTCGTATGCTTTTATTTCTGCTTGTTCATCTGCAATCTTATTTGCAAAATTACTGATTGCTTCAACATTTTCTGCAACACCTCTTACTGATTGTGGCTTTGTAAAAGTTGGTGTTGGAGTAAGTTTACTTTTATATGTAGGTATTCTAACCATTATACTAATCCTCTTCGTGCTAGTGTTAATTCTGCATTTAACAATCCGCCAAGTTCTGCTTGTTGACCACTTGTTCGTAAATTACTTGCAGAAACATTTCTGCTTACAATTCTGCCAGCAGTTCCATATCTGTCGTAAAAATCATCTTCTGCAAATGAACGTGCAGTAGAAGCAAAAATGTCTGTTGGAGTTTCTTCCAATCTTACACCCGATATTCCATACAGTGCTCTTTGCTTACCTAATGCTTTTGCAAGTTCTCTTCTTCTTTGATCTTTTCTTAAAGCATATGTTTCTGTTTCTTGTGAACTTTGAAAATTACTAAATGCCGCCTGTTGCTCTAAAATAGATTTTTGTATTTGCCCACTGTAAACTAAACCACTTGCACCAATAAGTGGGGCGGCAGTGTTTGCATATTTTAAACCTGTTTTTAATGCAGTCGATAAACTTCCTAATGTTGTGTTAGTGGAAAGTGCAGAACTTATTGTTGTGCCAGTTGTGAACGAGCCACTAAGTGCGGCACTTGCTGTTGAAGCACTTGTTGCTGTTGTTGCAGATGAAGCCGCAGCACCAGCCCCCAAACCACCAGTTGCTAATGCTAAACCGCCAATTGCTAAAATAGGTAATATATTACGAGGTGCACACATTAATTTTTATTCTCAACTATTAAAATTTTTTCTTTTCCTACAAAATAATGTTCAATAGGACTAAATTTTAAAATATTTAGCCAACCAACAGAACTTCTGTGACCCGACCAAACTTGCACTAGATGCTTCTTATCTTTGTGTTCTTTTTTCTTTTGTTGCACAAACTTCTTTGCTTCTCGTGTAATTCTAAACCAATGTTCGTTAACAAGTGGTGTAGCAATAAACCAGTACCAAACCTCATCGTTAACAACCTGTGTGCCAGCAACTAAAAACGGAATATTGTTTTCTGTGCCAGTTAAGCCGTCTTCTAAGTGAGAAAACATTGCAATTAGATTTTGCTTGTTGTGACCTGTAAGTCCCATTTCAATTTCATCTGCTTTGCGGCAGTTATTGATAACGTATGAAAAATGTGGAAAGTTCAGTTTGTGTCTAACTGGTCTTACCCACGTGCGTACTTGCCTGTCGAAAAGTTGCATTCTGTTGTTAAACTTAACAAAGTAAATGCCAGTGGTTCGTCAACTTGTATTGTTACTTGTGGTTGCGAAGTGTAGCCGTTAAGTCTTATCCTTTTTATACCTGTAAATTCTGCAATAGGTTGATCTAACAATCCACTTCCTAAAGTTCTAAATGAAACTGTTTTGTTGTCTACTTTTGCACTTTTGCTTTTATGCATTTGTAATTCAGCAAACAACTTTCTAACTTTTTCACCACTTACTAAACTGTTTCCTAAATTAAAAGTAATAGGCAACGTTTTTGCTGTTGAAGTGTAACCATATCCTATTTGTGTATTAGAACTAACCTCACTCAAAGTAAAATTGCCAGCCGCAGTTACAGTTATATCTGCGTGCGTGTTTCCATTAGCAATTACTTTTACAGTCTGTCCTTGTAATCCGTTTGCACCAGTGTAAGAACTTGAAGTGCTTGATGACGTGTGATGACAGTCTAAGTAAACATCATCAGTTGTTAATTTTTCTAAAAACAATCCGTTAGTTCTTTCAACTAAACAATATAAACTGTCGTCAACTTCAACTATTTGTTTGAAAGTTCCATTTGTTGTCCAACGTGTCCAACCAACAACTTCTCTTTCAACATTAATACCCATAACACACAAATCACCATCATTAACCACAACAACGTAGTTTGTGTTGGTGTCTTTGTAATTTTTTAAGTATTCAATCTGTGTTGCATTGGTCAGCATTGTGTGATGAACAAGTGAGTAGTTTTTTGCACTAAATGCATCAGTGTTAAAATTGTAAACAAAAGCCCGCAACTGTTTATTACTTTTGTCTACAAACATTGTTTCGTTATCAACTACTTTTGGCTCACTTGTGCCTGTGCTTATTCCGTATCTTGTTTGTTGTCTTATTAAAACGTTTGAAGGTGTTATTGGCTCACCCGACATATCAAACTCACCATCAGACGTAAAAATGAAAAGTGATTGTTGCGATATTAAATGTTTAATAATGTTTAGTTCGTCACTAGCAATTGTAAATGTAAAGCCAGCATCATCTGTAATTTCGCCAGTTGTTGAACTTCCACTTACAACTCTAGTTGTAGGTTTAAAATTAAAGAAGTCGCCCGACTGAGAAGCAAAAATTGTTTGTGGCTTATCTCTGCTTCCACCAAACACTAATCTGTTTTGATGAAAAGTTAATGAACGTGGATACCCGCCACCACGTGTTGAATTTAAATTACTGAAAGCAGTTATTTCCCATTCGTTACCGCCAGCAGTCTGTGTGTCTGCAAGTTCTTCTTCAACAGTAGCTGTTGCCACTAAGTTAGTGCTGTCTATTGCTGTAATCTTACATAAACCAGCATTAAGTCTTACTCTCATATCAACGTGTCCGTTTGGATAACTTGCATTTACCCACGTGTAATTTCCGTTGCTAAGTGTTAATGAAATACTGCCAGTTTTTGCACTAGGTGTTAAATCAGTTGCAAAACTAAAATTTGCAAGTGGAAGAAAGTCAAAAGTTAAATTACCTATACTCCAATCAGTGTGTTGTGAACCTCTAACAAGTTGAATTGGATTGAAGTCTTTGTGTGTCATAATCATTACATCAAAAGTTTGTGCAAATCTTATTTCACTGATGTTGTCTGTTGTAATATCAAACACATTGCCATCAACACCATTAGTTAAAACAGCAACTCTGCTATCCAAATAATAAACGTGTATTTTTGCAGTTGAACTTATTGTGCTGTCTGCTGGCTCAAAAATTAAAACGTATTCTTGCCCTTCACCAAATTTAAAAGGAATAAGTCTGCTTTGTGAATGAAAAGAACCTGTTGTTATACTTGTACTTCCGTCTGCAAGTGTTGAACTATCTAAGTTACTTGATATAAATTTAAATCCTCTTCTTCTATCTAATCCGCCTTGTGGAAGTAATAAAAAGTTTTCACAAGTTTCTAATCCAGCACGATAGATACCTAATTCAGCTCTGCCTTTAATAAAACTGCCAACTTCACCTTGTGTGAAAGAAGTTTGTGTGTATCTTCTTATTGTCATTAATTTTGCTCGTGTCTAAATCTATCTGACTCACTGCCCATTAAATGTGCTTCAATTAAACGTCCAGCTGGAACAATATTTTGCGGTGGATTTTCTTGCCCGTCTGCAATTCTGCTTGCTCTTAACTTTTGTTGAAAATCGTTTGCTAGTCTATTTGTTAATGCACCATTACCAGTAATTGCTTCATTTATTTCAGTAGCAATTTTTGTTACTAATGCTTCAACAAAAAAAGACGGCATATTAGTTTCGTCCATATTTTGCACATACTCTAAAATAACAGTGTCTAATGATGAAAAAATCTTTTGTCCTTCTTTTCTATACGTGTAGTTAGGTAAGCCGTTTTGATCTATAACTGCTTTTATTCTTATTACATCGCCGGGTAGACTGTGTGCACTTGTAAATTTTTTGTCAGTTGGAGTTTCTGATAATTTGTTTAATTGTTGCTTATCAATCGCAAAGTTCCAAAAAGTGTAGTAGAGGAGTGATTTTTTGATTGTGTCGTACATTACAGAACAAACGTTGCTTTCGTGTGTTCCGTCTGAAAATGAAGTAATTGTGTCAGCACCAACTTTTGTTAATGCTTGTGAACAGATATCGAATTTTGTTAGTGCCATTGTGTTAATCCTTTTTTAATATTTATTGATTTAAAAGAAGAAAGCCGACATCAAATCAATGACATCGGCTTTCAACTGAGCTTGGTATTAAGTTAGTGTTACTCCGTTACGTTAACTCTCGCAATTGCTGTTACATCAATAGCAGTTGAACCAGCTGAAAATTCCCCAGCAACTAAGTGAGAAACTTTTTGTGGTACGTAGTTAATCATTGCAGTTACATCTTTACCAACTGCAAGTCCTACCGCATTTTTTTGGAATGCATAACATTTTCTTACACCTGTTGAAGCTTCGTTCAATAGGTTAGAAATGATTATGTTGAATCCTAAAAAGTTAGGTATGAAACCAGTTGCTAATGCCGAGTTTGAAATCGGTCCATCAGCAGCAGTTGTTACACCACTGTCTGCTAACAAGTCAGTAAGAGCAGCTGGTGATATAACCATATATCTTTCAGCTGTGTCTGCTGATTGAGAGTTTAAACCTTCAGCAACTTCTAAAAATTTTGCTTTAGTTAAACCGCCACTTGCAGTTACAGTAGTTGTAGGTGAAGATGAATCTAAAGCATCAACGATTTCAGTGTCGTATGCACGTGAAAGAGCCGCCGCAATAGATTCCGCATATGCTTGTCTAAAGTCGAAGTTAACTTTGAACATATCAAAGTCATCAACGTATTCGCCAGCAACGTAGTTGTTAAGTGTAGCTGTCGCCACTGCGTGTGCCGCAGTTCCACCTGTGTATGTTGCTGAACCACCTAAAGATTTTGAAGAGTCAGACATTACTGTAATATCTTCAAATCTGTTTTTGTTTTTAATGTATCCACCTTTGCCTAGTGTATTAAATTTGTAAGTTGAACCTGTTACGTTTCTTACAGTTCTAATACTTCCAGCAAGTTTAGACATTTTTTGTTGGCTGAGATGTAAAACGTCATCTGCAAATTGTGTTACAAATGCGTTTGATACAGTTGAGCCAGCATCTGATAAAGCCATCTTTATCTCCTCTGTTTATAGTTTTTAATTAAAAATTATTTGCTGAATTGTGTTATTGTTTTTAGGCAGTAAAGTTATCTAAAAAACTTCTAACGTTCGAACTTGTTTTTTACGTGCACCACACGAACAAAATCTTGTTTGTTACAAAGAAGGCTTTCGCAAGTTGTCTTCAAATTTATTTATTTTAATATTCTCAAAACTGTCTAACAATTGTTGAATACGATACTGTGTTTTTTTTAAATCTATATTGCTTACACCATCAACTTCTCTGTGCACACATTCTGTGCCACCATCAAAAGCAATATATCTAACAACTCTAAATCCTAACAAGCAACCCATATACAATGCAAGTTCACCTGTTTTCCAACGGCTCATTTCAAACGTAGGAAAACGTATTGGATAAAAGTTTTCTATTTTTTTATTGTTATCTAATAACCAATTGTATTTTAAGAGTGGGGCACACACTGGTGTTTTAACTTTGTCTTTTGCTAAATCAAATAGAACTTTTGTGTCTTGTGCAACAATCAAATCAACATCAAATTCTTTGTAAATGTAATTACAGCCAACAATAAAACTTCTTCTTTTGTATCGTTCTTTTGAACAATATCTTAGTTCATTTAAATCAAAGTTTTTTCTGCTTGTTCCATTGCCAACAACAAAACACTGTTGTGATGGGTGTAACAAGTAGCCGTGCCAAACTTTTAAATGATCAGTTATTTCGTGTATGTTTTTGTTGTAGTAAAGTTCTAACTGTTTTCTGTTAGCAACAGAAACTGGAAACAACCTGTCAGCCATTATTTGTGTTTTTTAATAACTGGTATGCTTGCAGTTAGAGAAGCACCTCTGTGTTTTGTAAACTTCTTGCCGTGCTTCATTAATCTTAAATTTTTACCTTTACCCATAAAGTGAAAACCTTTTGGGGCTTTTATATTTTTCTTCATTATCTTTTCCTTCTTTTTGGTGTTCTTCTAAATATGTCTGCATCGGCTTTACGTGCACCACCTTTGCCCGTAACAAAACTGTTTATTCTTCCTCTTTGCCAAGCCGCCAAACTAACACGTCTACTGCCACTGCTGTAATAAGCACCAGCTGCTCTTCGTGCCACTTGTTTTAGTTGTCCTTCTGTAAATCTAGTTTTACTGGCTTTGTTTCTTATAAAACTTGATAAACTACTTTTTCTTTTTTGCATTTCTTCTATTTGTATCGCCAGCTCTAAACTTACTAATTCTGTTCATCATTGCTGGTGTCAACAGTCCCATTTTGTACAGTCTTGCTGTACGTTTTATTTCTTTTGCGGCACGTGTTTTATTACGTGAACCTTTTATATACTTACGTGCAACACCTTTTGATTTTGGTACTTTTCTAAATTTCATCGCCATTGCTTACAACTCCAATATCTTGCTGTTGTTCTGTCACGTGCAGTTTTGCAATTGTGTCTTGCTAAAAAACTCTTTTTTCTTGCGGGTATGTTTTTTTTGATCTTCATTTTGGGGTCACCAAATCGCACTTTTAAAGTGTTACCAGTACGTGGATTCTTCACATAAACAGCAAACTTTTTAGTTTGATTTGGTGTCCTAAAAGGCTTGTTTAATTTAACTTTTGTACCTTTGTATTCAGCCATTAATTATCTTCTTTTTTTGCCTTTTTTTGACTTGTACTTTTTGCCTTTTTTCATTGTCTTTCTTTTTGAGTGGTATGGCATTTTGAGCTCCTTATTTTAGTCACTGGCAGAACAATTAGACGATGTAGAAAAAAATAACTGCCAGTAACAATTTTATTTATAATGAGTAATGTAGATGAATAAGTTGTGCCCCAACGTACGATAGGGTGATGCAATCTTAGTGTGGGGCACTTTGTTATTTAAAGACAGAACTAACTGAATGTGTGTTTTTATTAAAAATTCTGTTTTAATAATGTGCCCCAAAATATTTACTGTTTTTGATGGTTGTTTTTTTATAATTGGAAAATTGCGATGCTTAAATTAGCCGCATAAAATAAGGGCTTTTTGGGGGTGGTTGACGTAATAGAGATCCGTGCTAGAATTTTATTATGATTTTGGGGTTTGCTAGTAAAATAAAAAGTTTTGTAACAATCTCTTTTTAATTACTTCCAAACACAAAGTCAAACATAAAAGTAAAAAAAATTATTTTTTTTTACTTTATTAAAAGCTGATTGCAGTAGTGCACTCAGTAAACTGCACACGTATGTCTGCAGTTAACATTACGATCAAAAACCTATCGTAGTGTGTGCGATACGTGTGCCTAAAAAAAGGAAGGAAAAAAAGATGGAAAAAGGACTGTTAAAACAAGTAACACAAAAAAGAGCTACTATGTGGCAAGCACGTACTGATTTGGCTCAACTTACAAAAGCAGAAAATATTATTACAAAAGTAATAGATAAAGTCACAAAAAATGTTGATTTAAAAGACATAACAAACAGCTATTTTGATGACATAATATTTGATGTAGGTAGACACATTTACGAATGTAAAAATGATGAGGTAAGCACTCCAAATCAAAAATCGCCATTTGCTAAATTTGTAGCAAACAAAAAAAAGGAAGAGCAAAATCAGTTGCTAATAAGTGAATTGAGAAAAGTAATAGACATACTCAATGACCACAGAAATAGTTGGTATAAGTCAAAAAGTTCAGATCAACAGCTAATAAAAAAATTAACTGATTTGAAATACACAATTAAAGAAAGAAAAGTAATTGATACTTCTGCTGCTAGTAATTGTTTGCGTGCACACAATATGGGGACAACTAAAAGAAATAGTATTTTAGAAGAGTTATATACTCAATCTAAAAAAACACGTTCTCAGTTTGTGGAAGAAATGAGAGAAATTGCTCGTAAGCAAAGTAATGCAAATGCAAGTATTGCACGTGTTATTAAGTTCGAACAATATCTTAAAAACAAAGAAGTTCCATTTGCATACAAAGGCAAAGGATACGAAGGCAATAAAATGATTGATGTAGAAGGTGTGATGTGGGCTCGAAGTGAAAAAGAAGCATACGACAGATTAGAAACTTACTCAGACCAATATCAATATAATGTGCAGATGTATTGCAGTGATTTAACTGTAAAAGAATTGCCATCAACTTTTAGCAATAAACAAAAGGCGGCAGTGTAATGGCAGAGCAGACATACAGAGTTGTTTGGATTGGCGAAGAAGAAATCATTGCGTCAAATTCTAAACAGGCAAAACAGATTGCGTCAAAACAACTAGCCAGCACAATCGATGAAAGTGAACTTAAAATTAAAAAGTTTAAAATAATCGATTGTGTCGACAGCAAAGAAGCAGTGCGAAGGAAGGTGGTGTAATGATAATTGTTAAACGTAAAAAAAATGAAACAGCAAAGCAAGCAATGAAAAGAGTAAGAAAACTTTTTATAAAAGATATGCGGAGTATTGCAAAACAAATTAAAAAAAGCCCCACTTACTTAAAATGAATTGAGTGAAAAATCGCACTTGCCGCCGCCTGTGGCAAACACGTTTTTTGGGGGTATATGCTGTAAATCGGGCGGTACAATATGTAGTCAAAAAATCTTACAGGTGCGAGCCCAAAATCAAAAAGCATTCTGCACAATTTCTGCACAGTGCAATTCAACTCCATAATATGGAAACAATTTGCCATTGTGTGCCAACGTACACACAGTGCAAAAGACTCCATAATCATTGGCTAAAACTGTCGTAACGTTGGTGTGCTGGTAATTGGTAAGCAAGTGTACATCTGAATGCTAGACTAGATATTGTGTCGGCGGCTTCGCCACCGTCTTTTAAAGCCTTTCGGCTCACGCCTTCGGCGTGGCTAGTTCGATTGCTTCGTACGATGTTTAATTGCTTGTTTGTGCAAAGACAAAAACAGTCTTAATACATTGTACCAACAATGTCTCTAACAGCACTGTACGTGCTTTAATTTAAGTCTGCTTGCATCAAATATGTAAACTCACTAAATCTATCTGTTCGTGTTTGCAGTTTATCTTGTATGAACTTTATTCGAAGTAATCTGCTTGCCAGTTGCCATTCAGTGCCCATATGTCGTGCAAAGTCAGTGTCAGTAAAAACCAGTGTTTTAGTTGTGCTGTCACTCAGTTTGTATTCAACAGTAATGTACATAAATTTAATTATTTCAGCACCAGCACAGTACTTTTAAAACACGATCTGCAAGTATAGGTTTCTGTGCCAGTATCTGAATTTTTACGAAGGGGAACGTAAAACTTATTGTTGCACACGTTCCAACTGTTCATACAAGTTGTACATTTTCTGTCTGTGTGCTTCACCAACAGGATCACCAGCTGGCAGTTTCATTTTGTCGTCTGCACGCATTTCGTTGATCTGTTCTCTAATTGTAATTGCATTGGCACTTTGGCTTTGTGCATTTACTATTGGATTTTGTCTGTTGTTCTGCATTAAACTTTGCAAAAATTGTATGCCTTCTGCTGTGTCAACAAGTGGATATTCCAACATTCTTTTTGGCAGTGTTTCAGCATACTGTCTAACTGCTCTAATGTTGTTGTCGTAATCATCTTTCCAAACTGTTTTAAGTGCAGTCTGTTCTGTGTTTAAATCAGTACGAGGTGCATTTTGTAACTGTTCAGTCAGCTTGTTTACTTGATCACTGTACAGTGCCATAACTTCTTTTGCTTGCTGGTCTGTAAGTTTTGCGTGTTTGAACGCAGTGTTAACTTCTGTTTTTAAAGTGTCGTCCATATCAGCAAGTCCAAATTCTTTTGTGTAACTAAAGTCGTATTCTTCGGGCACTTTAGGTGATTTGTCTGCAAGTGTTTTTTCTAACTCCACATAACTCTTTGCCAAATCTTCTGCTGATTTAAATTTTTCGGGCAACCATTCGGGTCTAGCAGTTTCAGCTGCTGGCTGTTCTGTTGTTGTTTCTACACTAGCATCTGCCAACAGACTGCTGTTTGGTTCTGCTGTTGTCGTTGTTTCTGCTGGTGCTTGTGGGGCGGCTTGTTTTGTTTCTGCAACTTCTGTTGCTGTGTTGTTTTCTGTCATTGTCTAGTCCTTTTTGTTAAGTTCCACAGTTTTCATTAAACACATATTTCGCACACGTTTGATCAGCTGTTGTTGTGCAACAATGTATATTGCTGAATATGGATTTGGACTGTCGGCTGTAACACGTGTTGTGTTTGTGATACGTTCTAAATCTGCCAACACCACTTTGCCACTAGGTGTTTCAAATACACGTTTGTAATGCTCTTGTAGTTCTCTTTGTTTCATTTCTGTTTTACAAAAATTGTAGTGTATTTAACTTCGGTATTCCTACCTTATGTTTGGTTATTTTGGTTATTACCTTGCTGAGATTCTTGTAAAATTTGTTGGGCAACTTGTTGAACATTTTGCTGTTGCTGTTGCTGTTCCATCATCAAATCAATTTCTGCTTCGTCACGTAAAACTTCGGGTGACATATCACCATCACGTAATATTTTACGTGCTAGTTTTGTGATGTTGATGTTTGCCAATGCTTGTTCGCCAAGTTGTGACACCACTTGCAGTATTTGTATGTCACGTGTTATTTCACTTAGTGCTATTCCTCTTTTTACAGCTGAATTAACAATTACTTCAAAAGCCTGTCTATCCAACACAAATTCGGGCACAGCACCTTTCATTTGTAGTCTTTTAACTAAGTTGCTGATTACTGGTCTTAAAAATTCTTGCTCTAAACGTAAGCCATATGGACCTAATCTTCTGTAAAATTCTGCTTGTCTTATTTGTATTTCTGTTGCTGTCATTGTAGGTGACTGTTCGGGCGGAAGTATTACATCGTTGAAAAGCATACGTCTTATTTGCTGTCTGTGGTCTTGTATTGTTGCATCAGTAATTGCAAAGTTGCCAGCAAATGGAATAGGTGACAACGGCTGATCAACAGTTACAACACTGCCTGGCTGAAGTTTTACGTTTCCAAAGTTTACACTTGTTTCTGAATTAACTTGCCACGCACCTAAACTTGCATAACTTGCCGCCTGTAATACTAGCATCTGTGCTTCGTTGATTGTTCTAATATGTGGTAGTGCCATTCTAACAGGTGACTCGCCCCAAACTTCGCCAATTGTTCTGCCAAATCTAAAAACAACAAACATCTGTGTTGTCATTTTCTTTTGGAATATTGGAGCTAGTTCTTTGCCAATCATCACTGTGTAAGTAAACTCTTTGTCACCAGTCATTCTCATACAGCTTTCAGTAACTGTTACAGTTTTTTGTGGTGCTTCTTTTGCCAGCTTCTTAATTTCATCGGGCACGTTTCTGTAATTTTCTACAATGTATTGTGCACTGAGTGCGTGCTGTCTAAACACAGTGTCAACTTCACCTTTGTAATCATCTAAAAAATAAAGTTGGTATGTTGGTATTCCAATGAACTCAATATCAGTGTCTGTTTCATACAAGCCAATTGCTCCGCAACCACTTATGACAGCATCAGTTAAACTTTCCGAAGCTGCGATATAAAAGTTGCTATCTCTTATTGTTTTAAAAAC
>ERZ802830.1410-NODE-1410-length-22973-cov-10.6303_pt1 | contig 22973 bp, 18 predicted proteins | sample MGYA00345654_ERZ802830 | MGnify/ENA primary metagenome ERZ802830 (study PRJEB30503, sample SAMEA104212375) | marine metagenome | biome: Westerlies Biome; feature: [SRF] surface water layer (ENVO:00010504) within the epipelagic zone...; material: water...
TTTGAACCATAATAGTCGAGTTCTGGTTTTTGGTACCGAAGGAGCAACAGATCCAGATATTTATGACGCAATTATAAATGAAGAAAAATAAACCTCGTCTTGTGATTAATTAGGATTAGTTAAAGAGCTTTCATTTATTTTTACAAATCTTTTCATTTATTCCAAAATATTGACAGATCTAATAGCTGTGTGTCTTTATAATATTGTTTTGCTACTTAAATATTATTCAAATGAAAGTTAATATTGTTTTACCTTTATCAATTCTTTTGGCACTTGTCTTAAGTGGTTGCAGTGGAGGATCTGGAGACAGTAATTCCACTTTAGACTCTTCAGAAAATCAATCACCTGTTGAAATTAACTCTTCTAGCAATTCTCCAGCAGTGACGTATTCAACAAATAATATTTTATGCGCTCTAAGTGAACTAACATTCAACAATGACGAATCCGTTAATGCTAATAGCAGTTACAGTTGGAGCTGTAACACACAAAATAGAATGCTTACAGGAAATGGAATACCAAATCATGAAGTTGGCACCTTCCCAAACACAAACAATCCCAATACCATTAGTGTGCAGACCATCAATGAAAATTTCACAAATAGCCCTGGTATTTCAAGTGAAACAGGGATCGCGGTAGGTGGTCCAGGCGGAGTAATTGCTTACGCACTTAATAGCGTTAAATTTGATCCGGCGACAGCAGGAAGATGTGATAACTCAGGAAGATGTTCTCTAGCTGGAGGTTCAGGAGCATGGAATATTGAAGCACTTGGACACGATACTTTCGATTTCGGTGATGACATGAATCATGCGCATGTGCAACCAAACGGTGCTTATCATTATCATGGCATTCCTGAGCGTTTCCTTGAAAAACTAGGGAAAGGTAGAGAAATGACTCTCGTTGGATGGGCTGCAGATGGCTTTCCAGTTTATGCGAGGTATGCTTACACAGATTCAAATGATTCCGGTAGTTTAATAAAGGTAATGAATTCAAGCTGGCAAATAAAATCTCAAGGCGATGCAGGTAGACCGGCAACAAAAAATAGTGACAATCAAATCATACCAATGGGTGCATTTACTCAAGATTATGAATACAAGGAAGGATCTGGTGATTTGGATCAATGTAATGGGAGAGTTGGTGTAACACCTGAATTTCCAGAGGGAATCTACTATTATATGGTAACTGACTCTTTTCCATACTTTTCGCGATGTTTGAAAGGTAGTTTCTAATAATGATTATATGAGAATAAATTGACATGAGTAGACTGCCCCCAATTTCTGAAGAATCATTGAATGAATCTCAAAAAAAAGTATTAAAAGCAATACAAGATGGTCCCAGAGGTGAGATTCCTCTGACAGGGCCCTTTGCCGCTTGGGTTAAAGCTGGAAAGTTAGGCGATAATATTCAAAAATTGGGAGCATCCTTGCGTTATGAAACAGAGCTTGATGAGATCGCTAAGGAGATGGTAATTTGTTGCGTTGGGTATCATTACAAAGCAAAATTTGAATTTTCCTATCATTCCAAGCTAGCAATCGATGCAGGATTGTCTGAGAAAATAATACAAAACTTAAGAGAAGGTGCTAAACCAGAATTTAATGATCCAAGATTGGATCTCGCTTATCGCATTACGAATCAATTACTTCAATCTCATTCAGTCGATGATAAAGCGTACACAGAAGGAATAAATGAATTTGGAGAGCAAGGGATGATAGAGCTGGTGTCTTTAGTGGGTTATTATTGCTTGGTTTCATTGACTTTAAATATTTTTGAAGTACCACTTGATAATGGCATGGAAGATCCGTTCCCAAATAAAAAATAAATTAATCTACGTGTTTTACTGAGTGGCTGAGAGTACCTAATCCCTCAATTTTAATATCGATGACACACTCTTCTTCGTTCAAAATTATATTCCGATGCGCATTAGGAAAAGTTGTATTTCCTTTTGCTGCAGTTCCACAACTAATAATATCTCCAGCTTCCAGTGTAAAAAAATGGCTTGCATCAGATATTAGATCTTCGATACTGAATAAGTATGATGATGTTGAGTCATCTGTGAAGCACTCTCCATTTTTGTATGCATGTATTCGAAGATTATTAGGATTATTTATTTCATCGGAAGTCGTAACCCACGGACCCATTGGCCCAAATGTGTCCGAGTTCTTTGATCTGGTGTGATATACAAAATAGAGATCATTTTTATCATCGCTGCTGGTTTTTCTCCAATTTGTGTATTCTGGGCGCATGATTTCTGGGTCTCGAGTAACAGCCACACTGTCCATGGAAAATTTCATTCCATGAGAAGTAATATCATTCATAATTGAGAAACCGAATACATGTTTAAGCGCATCCGCTTTTTTTATGTCTTTGCCTTTTTTTCCAATAATAAGACATAACTCTGGTTCTGGGATTGTGTTTCCATAGCATTTTCTTATTAAAACAGATTCATTGTGCCCAATCAGGCAGCTGGATGATTTTAAGAAATAATTTGGCCGTCCCGGATCAAAATGAACGGCATTTCGAATATTTTGATTATTAAAGGCTACGCCAATTATTTTTTTTGTGTCTGGATTGGGTGCCAACCATTTTATGTTGTCATTTTCGATAAGAGAATATTGATTATGATTTAATTTTACTTGCTCAATGGCATTTGTTATTTCATTTAGTTTATCCGCATCTTCTTTGATGAACATTTGCATGGTGTTTTTAATTCTAACTTGGAATTTTTTCGAGATCTCATCAGCTGATATCGAAAAACTTTCATCAACATAGAACACAAGACATTGTTCTTTATTATTTGCTATCGTTCCAATTTTCACGATTTTTCCAATTCTCTTTTTAAACCCATTATTGTGCTAACGCACATTAGGATAAGAATAAAACAAAAAGGAAAAGCGGTAGCTAATGCCATTGCTTGAAGTGAACTCAGGCCACCACTTAATGTTAATGCTATTGCAATTAAACCGATAAATACACACCATAAAATTCGTTGTTTTATGGGAGTATTTATTTTTCCGCTCGATGCTATGGTATCTATTACTAGGGCCCCAGAATCCATTGAGGTGATAAAAAATATACAAATCAACACGATTGCTATGAAAGAAGTGATCTCTGGAAAAGGAAAACTTTCAAGAAATTTGTATATTGACATTTCTGGTACCTGATTCTGTATGGTATTAACGACATTTGAATTTCCATTAATAATAAGATCATTAATTGCATTATCACCAAATAAAGATAACCAAAATATACTGATCATGGAAGGAACAAAAATTGTGCCAAAAATAAACTCTCTTATAGTTCTTCCACGTGAGACTCTTGCAATAAACATACCAACAAATGGTGACCAGGATATCCACCATGCCCAGTAAAATATTGTCCAACCATGCAGAAAGTCGGAATCTGTTCGGCCTATCCAGTTACTTAGAGCGGGCAAATCTCTTAAAAAGTTGACTGTATATTTAAAAGAATTTGTTAATATTTCTACAGACGGGCTAAAAAAATAAATAAAACAACACAGACATATCGCTAAGAATATATTTAATTCACTCAATCTTCTGATGCCTGCGTTTAAGCCTCTCAATACTGAAAATAATGCGACAGTTGTGATCGTAATAATTACAATTACTTTATTAACCGCATTTAATTCAATTCCAAAGAGGTAATTAATACCTGCCATGGATTGTTCTGCACCAATCCCTAATGAAGTAGCAATACCAAAAATTGTTGCAAAAAGAGCCAGAACATCAACAACATGACCACGCCAACCCCAGATTTTTTCTTTAAAAACCGGGTAAAATCCTGAACGAATTGAAAGAGGTAAATTTTGATTGTAAGAAAAAAAAGCCAAAGTAAGACCCACGAAAGAATACAGCGCCCATGGATGAAGTGTCCAGTGCATGATTGAAGCTGACAATGCTATATTCCGGGAGGCAACGGGATCACTTGGATCAACATTGAGCGGGGGGTATAAAAAATGATTTACCGGTTCATATATTCCATAGAACATAAGACCGATCCCTAGGCCAGCAGCAAATAACATTGCGAACCAACTCAGCCTAGAAAACTCTGGTTTATCATCCACTCCACCGAGTTTTATTTTACCGGCCGGCGTTAGCGTAACCAAAAGGCAAAAAATTAATAATACATTGGCAGTTATTAAAAATACCCAATCAAACTTTGATGTCAGCCATAACCGAAGATCAACGAAGGCGGATCCTGCTGTTTCTGGTGAAAAAAGAGTGATTAAAATAAATAATACTACGATCAAGGTAATAGAGGGGAACACAATTTTATGAACATCTAAACCATGCCCCACATAGTTATTTTTATGCAATTTAATCAATTTTTTTAATTGCTATAACCAGCTTGGGTTTTCATAGATATGAATTTCAGCTGCTTCACCTTGTTTAATTTCGCCAGAAGTTTCTATTGATCCAACGATGCCACGTAAAATTTTAGATGATTTTGAAAACTGCGTATCTGAAATTGGTGAATTGCTTTTCGTTGTATAATTTTGAGCAATCTTTTGACTCATTCCTGAACACGGAGGATTGTATTCTTCCACAATCAATTCAACACCACCTGAAAATTTTATAATTGACCCTTTTGGGAGTGACGAAAGATTGGGTATCCCCTCCAGACAAATGTTTGCGCCCAATACTGCAGCATCTAGAGGAACAACAAGTTCCATGTCTTCAGTGATTTTATTTATTTCTTCTATCGATACGGCAGACCATTGTCTTTCATTTCTTCTGACAGTGCCCTGAGGCTGTTTATCACCAACCCATGTTTCTCTTGTATATCCACGATGGGGGTCATCAACAATACCGTCCAGCATGACTTCTATTGAATCTGTTTCAATTTTACCCAGATTATTATCACTATTGGTATATACAGAATGAACAATACCATTTAATTTTTTCATAATTTTACAAGATTTGTTTAAGTCAGAATAACATAGCATAATCTAGATTATTATTATCCGATAATTCATCAATCACCAATAATTGGGACTAAAGTTAATATGAGTAATTATGTGGCAAATTTTGATTATGTGATTATTTTCTTTTACATAGTTATGTTAATCAGTGTTGGCATCTATTCTTACAAAAAAGACTCAACGTATGATCAATTCATGCTAGCAGGTCGTGGCATGACCACGCCAATGCTGATCTCAACGATGGTATCAACGTATTATGGTTTGGATATTTTATTTGGTTCATCTGAGATGGCTTTCAATGATGGATTAATGGCTTTTTTTGGCTACGCATTATCTACTTTGGTGTTTTATCTGTTCATTGCTTTTTACATGAGCAAAAAACTTCGTGCTGCAAATTTTGTTTCATTGCCTGAAATTTTAGAAAAAGCATATGGTAGAAAAACATCCTCTATTGGGGCTGTAAGTTCTATGATCTATTGTTTGCCAACCACAAGCTTATTTGCCCTTGGGCGTGTATCAGAATTTGTCTTTGGAATTGATGCTCATTATGGCGCTTTATTATTGGGGGGTATTGCGTTGGGTTACACCCTACTTGGCGGGCTAAAAGCGGTTGCAATAACAGATACGATTCAGTTTTCATTAATGTGCATCACAGTTGCTGTTGGTGTTCCTCTTTTAGTGCACGAGGTGGGTGGGTTTGCTGCGATTAAAGAGGCAGTTCCAACCGGTCACTTTGAATTCTTTGGTACAGTGCCTCCATTCTTGTTACTGGCTTATGCTTCTTCGAGTTTAGCAGTATTGATCGATCCATCTTTATATCAAAGAATATTTGCTTCAAGAAGCGCAAAACAAGCAAGGAATGCAATTCTTGCCGCTACAGCCATTTGGACTACATTCGATTGGTTGGTTGTTGCTGGAGGAATCGCGGCATTAGCGGCTGTGAGCAAGGGAATATTAGCAAGCAATGTGCACCCGAATGATGCTTTCTTAATCGCCGTGACTTACGCGCTTCCAATAGGGTTATCAGGAATATTTTTAGCTGGCGTTTTAGCGACAGCCATGTCAACTATTGATGGTTATACATTGGTTGCAGGATCGAATATTTCTTATGATATGTATCGTCCACTTATAAAGCCAGATGCCTCAGATAAAGAGCTGGTTAAAGTTACAAAAATAAGCATCGTTATTGCTTGGACAATAGGATATTTGGTTGCCTTTCAATTTGAAAGAATTATGGCGCTCTTAATTTTTGTAACCACGGTAATACTGGCCACTGTCTTTGTTCCAGTGTTAATGGCTTTATTTTACCAGGGAAAAAAGACTGCACTAGCTGGACTGCTAAGTTGCAGTATGGGACTGGTTAGTGTACTCACTTTTTATATTGGGCTATCAAGAATAGGCGATTATAACGAAGTATGGGGAACATATATTTGGACGTTCACTTTGGCGGATAACACGTATTCAATTTGGCAAGAGTACTCCTTATTTTTCTGCTTACCGATTAGTTTATTAGGTTTTTTCATTGGAAATATATTTGGAAAAACAACCGGTGATAATAAAATTAGAGGAGATCTGAAATGATTATCTGGGATTGGCTAACGTTTTTTTGTGCAATATTTTTGGGATCTTGTGGAGCGATCCTATTGTTTGTTTTTTTAAGAGATTCTTATAAAAACTTTTCCAAGCATGAGAAATAAGATTTTTTTCTTCAAATTTTTATGGTATTCCATTTCTTTTTGAGATTTTTCTGAATATAAATGGAATTACAATGCCAAAAAAAGCAATAACGGTCAGAAAGAGAAAATAATTTTGATGACCCACAACTCCTGGATTCGCATCTAATATTCTTCCTGAAATAGATCCAAAAAATATATCTGGGGTAAAGCCTATAAAGGAAATTACCCCTGCCGCAGTTCCAGTAACATTACTATTTACTTTTGTTTCTTGTACTACTGCAAAATAAATACCTCTAATCGCAAATACCAGAAAGAATGTTATGTAAATATTCAAAAGTACAACTGTTGGGTATAGGAGCATGGTGTCATTCAGTGCTAATGTTGCAAATATAACTGTCAAACATGAAAACATTACAAGAATTAAACGACTGCTGATCCATCGATCAGCAATGATTCCTGCTGCTATTGCTGCGACAGGTCTGATCAGCGAACCGTAGGAAAAAACTTTTGCGGCATCAACTTCATTCATACCCAGAACTTCATGCGCGTAAAGTGTAGTATTGTCCAGCCCTTTATATGCTGAGTAAGCACAAACAATAATACCTGCATTAAGCCAGACAAGTGGGTTTTTTAAGACCTTGTTAAGATTTTTAAATATGGGCTCCTTCCTCTTTGCGTCAGCGTTATTATCTGGCAAAAAGAGCCAAACAATTATGCCAATGAGAAGTGTGAGAGATGAATATAAAATAATAACAGACTGAAATGCTTTTCTTTTTTCAGATGGATCTGCAAGAGTAACTTCTTGTGTCAAAAATGCAGTAAAAAGATAAATTGCAATTAGAGAAACAATTGTAGCAAACAAGCCCCTTCCACCATCGAGTATTCCAAAAGCTTTGCCCTGAGAATATTCTCCTCCCCACTCTTTCGTTGCTTTGATCATTGCAGACCAGAATAAAAAAATTGTCGTAATACCCCAGTACCCATAAATAATAAAAATAGTGCTGAGCTCAGGTATAGTGGAGATAAAAAAACCACCAATTGATGTGAGTATGAGCGAGAGTGACATCAAAATCCTTGGCGAGTATTTATCTGCAAGCATGCCACCAAAAAAATAAGAAATCATCGCTGTTAAACCATATACTGCGTATACGTCCCCTAGATTAGTATTACTGATATTGAATACATCAAGATATGTAGGGCGAAAGAAGCGCGCCAAGTGAAAAGGCAAACCAAAAATTATCTCGCCTGCTAGAACGAGAATAAGCATATTAGTGATTCGTCTTTTAATTTCCATAGCTAGTAGTATTTCATAAAACGGTCGCAATGGTCTAATTAGTTACATAGTCATATAATGCTACTAATATATTTTTAAATCTCTAACACTCGGCAAAGGTAAAATAGGATTTTTTTAATACTTTCTTTCTTTATTACGGCACTGATTTATGCATCAGTTGGTTTTGGAGGGGGCTCTACATATAATGCCCTGTTAATACTGCTGGATGTAGACTACAGAGCCATTCCCGTTATAGCTTTAATTTGTAATCTCATTGTTGTAGCAGGAAGCTGCGTAAAGCATCAAAAACTGAATATCATTCCATGGAAATATGTTTTGCCATGTATATTCGTATCAGTGCCCTTTGCCTTTATGGGCGGAAATACCCAAGTCGATAAAGAGGTATTTGTGATCATTCTAGCTGTAGTTTTAATATTGTCAGGTATGGCCATGATGATGAATCATAATCCAATAAAATTATTTAGTGACCACATAGATAGCAAAATAGGAAAAGCAATAATTTATGCAATTTCATCCATACTGGGATATATCGCTGGATTGGTTGGAATTGGAGGCGGGATATTTTTTGCACCAATACTTCATTTAACACAAGTTCTCCCGGTGAGAGTTATCCCAGCTTTTACCAGTTTCTTCATACTTGCAAATTCTCTTTCAGGTCTAGCTGGACAAATAATTAAAAATCATAGCGTTGATAGTTCTTTAGTCAAACCAGAATATTTGTGGTTATTCGCTGCGGTATTTTTGGGCGGACAACTTGGTTCTTATCTGGGATTAAAATTGATTAATCCAAATATCATAAGGAGATTGACTGCTGTTCTAGTGATTTATGTGGGATGTCGATTGTTAATAATATAAAATGATAAGGCAGTTGTATGGATCCGATATAATTTTATACAGGTTTGGACTATGTCATTAAAGATTAGAAAATTTGTTGTTTATGATGAAGAGACACTAATTGAAGGTTTTCGAAAAGCTAAAACTCCCCTAAGGATGTTTGCTGTGGCAGCGGTAATAGAGAACCCATGGTCTGGAAAGTACATTGAGGATCTAAAACCTGAGATTTTATCGATTGCGCCATCTCTAGGAGAAGAGCTAACTTCCAGAATTACCAACCTAGTCGGTGGTGGGGATAAAATTGAAGCATACGGGAAAGCTGGTGTCGTTGGACTAGATGGTGAAATTGAACATGCCTCTGCCTTGATTCATACGCTAAGATTTGGAAACTTTTACAGAGAAGCTGTTGGAGCAAAAAGTTATCTCTCATTTACCAATACAAGAGGACCAGCAGATTCAGCAATAATGATTCCTTTAATGGATAAAAATGATGCTGGTCGGCGTTCACATTATCTTACCATTCAGTTTTCGATAGCTGATGCTCCTCGCTCTGATGAAATTGTTGTTGCAATAGGTGGCTCTATTGGAGGCCGACCGCATCACCGAATTGGAGACCGCTATCAAGACTTAAAAGACCTAGGCCATGATGTGGACAACCCAGCTTCGGTCTAAATCAAGTAAAAATATTACCTATTATAGAAGAGGTTCTGGCCTCCCATTAATCCTTATTCATGGAGTTGGGCTTAAATTAGAATCTTGGAACGCACAAATTCAATATTTAAAAAAATATTTCGATGTTATTGCCATCGATCTTCCGGGCCATGGTGAGAGTGAAATTTTAGAATCCAGAGATATCAATATTGATTTATACTCTGAGGCAATTAAATCCTTTACGGATGAAATTATTCAGAAGAAATTTATTATTATGGGTCATTCTCTTGGCGCCCTAATTGCGCTTGATTACATAAAGAAATATAAAGACGATTGTTATGGTTTAATTGCTTTAAATTGTATTTATCAGCGTGATAATGAAGCCATGAATGCTTTAAAAAATAGACTGAAAAATAGTTTCTCAGAAAATTTTGATAAAGAAGTGGATACTACAATAAAAAGATGGTTTGGTGAGGGTGAAAGTACTGAAAATATTGAATTGACGAAGTATTGTAGATCTTGGTTATTGAATTCTAATAAAACTGGATATCGCAGCGCCTACAAAGTTTTTGCAAATTATAAGGGAGTACCAAAAAAATTACTTATGGAAAATATCCTACCAAGTTATTTTATTACAGGCAGTCAGGATAAAAATTCAACACCAGATATGAGCCGAAAGATGAAAGAATTATGCAAGAACGGCAATACTCTCGTAGTTGAAGGTGCCGGCCATATGGCTCAGATGAGCCATTTTTCTGAAGTGAATGATGCCATTTTAACGTTTGCATTGGAAATAGAAAATTGGAGGAACAATACGTGAAATTCTCTCTTTTCGTGCACATGGAAAAAACAAATTCATCACAATCCTATGCCCAGCTTTACAATGAATTCTTGAGTTTATGTAAAATTGCTGATGATGGAGGTATGCATGCGATATGGACAGGAGAACATCATTGTATGGATTTTACTATTGCACCAAATCCATTTCTTACTATCTCTGATTTAGCCAATAAGTTAAAACACGTTAGGTTAGGGACCGGAACAATTATTGCTCCATTTTGGCATCCAATTAAGTTAGCCGGAGAATCAGCTATGACGGATCTCATTACTTCGGGCAGATTAGAGTTAGGGATTGCAAGGGGAGCATATAGTTTTGAATATGAAAGGTTAATGCCTGGAATGGATGCTTGGGAGGCAGGTCAGAGGTTACGTGAAATAATACCGGCGATTCGTGAGCTTTGGAAAGGAGATTATTCTCACGAAGGTGAGTTTTATTCATTTCCAAAATCTACTTCTACACCAAAACCGCTACAGCAAAACGGACCGCCAATATGGATTGCAGCAAGAGATCCAAATAGTCACGAGTTTGCTATCAATAATAGCTGTAATGTTCAGGTGACACCTCTTTGGCAAGACTACAATGAAGTGCAAGATTTAATCATGAAATTTAATAGCGCCAAGAAAAAATGTAACCCTCAATCCCAGTCTAAAATTATGTTATTGCAACATACTTATGTAAGTGATGAACAAAATGAGTTGGATGAAGCTGCAAAAAAATTCAGTGAGTTTTATGCTCATTTTGGAGCATGGTTTCAAAATCAAAGACCAGTCAATCAAGCATCTATAAAAAAATTATCATCCAAAGAATTGTCCCTTTTAGATATGTATGCTCCAGAAAAAATGAAAAAAAATCTTCTTTTTGGCACGATCGATGAGGTTACAAGTCGACTCAAGGACTATGAAAAACTGGGCTATGATGAGTTTTCATATTGGATTGACTCGGGAATGAGTTATGATGAAAAAGTGTCTTCATTAAATAATTTTATCCAAAGGGTTATGCCAGCATTTAAATCATAAATGGAGCGATATGAAATCCAATAACAACATTCAACACTTCCCAGTTTTTATCAATGGTAAGTTTTATGAAAACCAAAAAAAAGAATGTTTTACAAGCATCAATCCACATACCGAGAAATCATGGGCGACCTTTTCTGTTGCAAAAAAAGAGGAGGTTGAGTTAGCAGTTAAAGCTGCGAGGTGTTGTCTAGAAGAGGGTGATTGGTCAGAGATGCTTCCTACTGATCGCGGAAAACTGCTTTACAAACTTGCTGATCTTATTGAATTGCATGCGAGCGAAATTGGAGAAATTGAAACTCATGACAGTGGAAAACTTCTTGCAGAAACTGTCACTCAAACAAGATACGTTGCTGATTATTATCGTTACTTTGCAGGACTGGCTGACAAGATTCAGGGCTCCACTCTACCAATCGATAAACCAGAAATGCACGTTTACACTTCATATGAACCCATAGGTATTGTTGCTGCTGTTGTTCCATGGAACGCACAAATGTTTCTGACGGCGACAAAGCTTGCTCCAGCACTTGCAGCGGGATGCACAGTCGTAATCAAAGCTTCAGAGATTGCACCGTGTTCTTTATTGTATTTTGCTAGACTAATCAAAGAATCAGGAATTCCTGATGGCGTTGTTTCTATTTTAACTGGTGATGAATATAACTGCGCAATTCCTTTGACCACGCATCCAGATATTGATCGTATAGCATTTACTGGCGGACCGAATGTAGCAAAACAAATTATAATTAATTCTGCTGAAAATTTTGCTGTCACCACCTTGGAGCTTGGTGGTAAATCACCAATTATTGTCTTTGAGGACGCCGACATTGAGGGTGCTGTGAATGGAATTATAGCAGGCAACTATGGCGCTTCAGGACAATCCTGCGTTGCAGGTTCAAGAGTGATTGTTCATGAATCTAAAAAGAAGGAATTAATTGATGAATTGTCTAAGAGAGTAAAATCTATTGTTATTGGTGATCCCAAAAAAAGCGAAACGCATGTCGGTCCTTTATGCACCATTAAGCAAATTGAATTAATTGAAAAAACAATAGATAAAGCTGTCTCACAGGGAGCGAACGTTGTATTCGGTGGCAGTCGTATAAAACAAAAAGGGTATTATTTTGAGCCAACACTTATAGACTGTCCTAATGAATCGATCGTAACTCTTGAAACGGAGATGTTTGGCCCTGTAATTTCAATATTGACGTTTAAAGATGAAAAACAAGCCATAAAAATGGCAAATAACAGTAAATACGGTCTCGGCTCAGGTCTATTTACGAATAATTTAGCGAGAGCGCACCGTGTTTCCAAAAAAATTAAAGCCGGTATCTGCTGGATTAACAGCTATCGTGCCATTTCACCCATTGCTCCTTTCGGTGGATACAACCAATCGGGTTATGCAAGAGAAGCTGGAATGGAGTCTATAAAAGATTATGTAAGAACAAAAACCACTTGGATTAATATATCAGATGATCCAATGTCAAATCCCTTTGTAATGAGATAAATTATGATTTGTCATTTAGCAATGACTTTAACAACGAAATTAACATTAACGCCATAACTACAGAAAAAGGCAACGCACCGATAATCATAACTGATCTGAGCGCATCCATTCCTCCTGCACTCAAAAGAACGCCAATCAATAGCGAGAATAGTACACCCCAAATAATTATATGTTTTCTTTGTCTTAGATTTTGATTACCTCCGGATGCGAGTGTATTTATAATCAAAATACCAGAGTCTGCTGATGTTACTAAAAAAGTAATCAGTAACAATACAATCAATATAGAGAGCAAAGAAGAAAGTTCAGGCGACAACAATAAATTTATTGTTTCAAATAATTGTGCGGAAATGTCTGCATTAACAATAACGCCAGCTGCGCTACCATTGAGCTCTAAATCAATTGCAGTTCCCCCAACAAAAGCAAACCAAACAAGACATATCAATGATGGAATAATAATAGCGCCAATCACATACTCACGAATTGTTCGGCCACGAGAAATGCGGGCTAAAAATAGCCCGACAAAAGGTGCGAATGCTATCCACCATGCCCAATAAAAAATAGACCAGGCACTCTGCCACTGTTGAAGAGATAAAGAGAGGTCACTATCAGTATTATTCCAAACCGTGGTTGACATTTCTGGGAATGCGATTAGATAATCCCAAATTGTAAAAAAGAATACTTTTATGGCAAAAAAGGTAGCTCCGAAAATAATAAAAAATAAAATCAAAAGCAGTGATAGGCTCATATTTATGTTTGATAACCATTTTATTCCTCTTCTTATGCCTGTCATTGCGGATACACAAGAAATACTTATGATTAGAATTAAGCCTGATATCTGACCAATTAATGTTGGTTTTCCTAAATCATTTACTAACCAATCCAATCCGGTAATGTTAAAAAGACCGGAGGCAAATTGAGATACACCATAGCCAATAGTTACACCCAGGCCAACGATGGTTGCAATAATCGAGACAACATCCGTAATATTTCCCAATCCACCGGACATGGCTCGTCCAAATAATGGATGCAAGGAACTCCTTATTGTTAATGGAAGTTCTCGATTATATGAAAGATAGCCCAGTGTTATACCGATAACACCGTATATACCCCAGGGTGTTAAACCATAATGCAATAAAGCCCATTTATAGGCATTTCGTACATTATTCTCTTCTAAGCCAACAGACAATCCTTTTATCGTATCGGGGTTATTGGCAAAATGAAAAATAGGCTCTGCTGTAGAATAAGTAAGCATTCCAATACCTATGCCAGCACCAAACATCATTGATAACCAAGAAATTGTACTAAATTCTGGCAATTCATCTGGTTTACCAAGTTTAATATGTGCGGTTTTTGGCCATAATCCCAAGAGTAAGCAGGTGAATGTATAGAATGCCGTGACAAAAACATACCATCCACCAAAAGTCTTTGTTGTCCAATTTTGGAATTCAAGCAAGATCTGGCTTGATTGATTCGGCTGAATAACAACCAAAAAAATTAGTATTGAGATGAGTATTTTTGGCGTGGCAGCTACAATTAAATTGTAGCCTTTATAAAAACCTGATTTTTCTGTTTTTATTGAAACGTCTTGATTGTTTTGAATTTTATTTCTCCAGCACTGAAATTATCTCAATTATTCTCCGGCCCCCTGGCGTGATTGCTCGTTTGAAGCAACTAAGACTTGATCGGCTAATTTTGACATTGTTTTAAATGCTTCCTTGTCAATATATAAACCGTTCATCAATTTGTCATTTTCTTTGGATAAAAAATTCTTCGGATGTATTTCTTGAATTATATTTTTATCTTTGATTTCTAAAAAATCCGGATTAAATTGATATTTTTCTAAATCCTCTTGATTGCTAAATAACATAATATAATTTTCCAAGTCATTTTTACTTAATGAAGGTATTTTATGTTCAGAGTAAAGGATATCTTCATTCTTCCTTATATGCACTTTGTATAATTTTTTTTCTGAAAACCAGATAAAAATTGGTTCAAATTGATATTTTGTAAATTTTAATAAGTCTGGTATCAATGCCTCTGGATCCCTTGCATTAATAATCTTAATATTTTTTCTTTTATCGTCATACCAATTGGATAGTGCTATATCGGTAATAAAATGAGACGATAAAATTAGGCTTTTATTATTGTTATTAAATATGACTTCTTTCTTATTATCTAGAAGTTCAGGGCGATTATTGAGGTTACGCATTTCATTTGATATCAGGCCAATAAATCTATGTATCCCCCCAAAGTCATTGACTTCAAGCCAGATAATTTTGGACGCCACCTCTTCGAAATCGTTTTCGATACCCAGATATACTTCACATGCTCGATTTACTAGAGCGTTTAATTCGTTGATTGATGTTCTATTGAATTTCATGATTCTCACTCGAATCATGAATATCTATAACTGGGAAAAACCAATCATCCTGATAGTTTGATTGTATATCCTCTATTATTGGCGCACCCTGGAACATGGTATTTCTTACCCATAACTTTGATTTAGGATCAAATTTACCGACGCCAAAAAAAGATAATTTGCATCTCAAAAGATGGATAGGCAATACATCTTTATGCAATAAGTTTGCTTGAATTTCTCCATAAAAAGTCTCGGACATTGTTTGTATTCGTCTAATTATTTTTCGAAATTTAGGTTCATGAAAAACAAATTCGGCGACAGTCCTGATATTTAGATTGGATGGAAGAGAGCGAATAGCTTTATAGCACTGAGATACATTTTTTGCTATTCCCAGTATCATTTCTTTCTCATCACCGTCATCAATCCCTCTGATACCTAATCTAGGTTCCATTTTTTCTTCAGAACGATACCAAAATACACTATCCGTATCTTTGGCTGCGAAATTATAATCAAGAGCCCATTTATATTTTTCTTGAATGATTTTTTTAAGTTTATCTATTGTCATTTCAGGGCGAAGTTCATATTTTTCCTCAACATATTCCGAGGTCTCAAGCGCCAAAGCTTCATTAGGATGGATCTCGATAAGTATCGTATTGAGTATTTCTTGAGATTCAATATTATATTCTTTAGAAATATGATTGGTCAGAGTTTCCCAGTCTTTAATATTTTTTTTATTTTCAGATATCCAATCCATCAATAAAATTAATTGCTTACACGCGTCTTCATTTATTTGATTTTGTTGATGGTTGCCAGTTACGATTTCTTGCAGATGATTTATTGCTCGTTTAGTAAGAGATAAGACTGATTTTATTTTCTGATTATTTGGTTCAGTGCTATAGATGATATTTGCGAGGACTCGTTCCCGTTTTTCTATCCAATTATTAATCAATAATGGATGTTTAATTAAAAAAGGAGCCATTCCAAGCCCTGTCGCGTTTCCAATTCCTAGATTACGTTTTATGCTGTTTTTTAATTTGACGGATTTTTTTGGTGCACGTAACGAGGCAATATGATCTATTTGATCAAAGCTAAACTGTCTGATCATAAAACATGAAAACATCTCCGCTAAGAAAGGCTCATTAAAATCCTCATATAATGTTCTAACTTTTTCCCAATCAGCCATACCAAATTTTCCACTTCCATATACCGCAGTTGTGCGATAGATATAGCCAACTTCACTAATTTTGTCTTTTGAAGGTTGTTGACCTGAAGTTAATTTATCAAGAATATACTGGAAATTCCGACTGCTTTTGTTGGCTCTAGAAAGTACGATGCTGTTTGATGACATTCTCCCGTTTTCTTGGAGCGGTACATTTCTTTTGAGCATACTTAGTTCATTCTTATTGAATTTACCGTGTCTCAGTGTAAGTGTGATATCCCATTTATCCGCAATTACTCTGTCTGTTCTTGTTTCAGGGTCCAAATAATTTGCGAATACAACAAAATGGTAGGTATTTTTTGGTGTTTGTATTTCATATACAACCTCACCGTATCCCTCTTTATCAAGATTAAATAGCGCAGTGGATATATCCCAATTCTCATGCATAACTCTTCGAGCTAATTTACGCATAAAGCTTAATTTGTATGGATAAAGAGAACCGAGTCTATTCAAGTCCATCACAGTAGCTGGATCTCTCATAATGGCGTGCGCGGTAATTTGATCTTTTGTATTTTCAGTCATTAGTATGGGCACCCATCACTGGAAATGATAATTCAAAGAAATGTAACCAATTTTTTCCCATAATTTTTTCAATCTCTTCAGAATTAAAGCCCACAGACCCTAGACCATTAATGATATTTTGAAATCCACTAAAATCTTCAAACCAATGTGGCTGATTAGGCCAGGATGGTTTTTCTGATGAGCCTTCGCCGTAATCGGGAGTCAATGCCCACCTGCCACTTCGCATCCATTCAAGAACTTTGTAATCCCAATTAAGGCACAAATCCGAACCAATTCCTATTTGATCAATGCCCATCAATTGAGTTGCGTCATAAATCATATTGCAAAATTCATTGAGTTTACAGTTAGAGCCATTGGCTAAATGAAATGGATAGAGACTCACTCCAAGCATACCTCCTGATTCACTGAGATTTTTTAACACAATATCCGATTTATTTCTAAGCGCATCATGAAAACTCGAGGGATTTGCATGCGTAATAGCGATGGGTCTTGTTGATATTTCCATGGCATGCAATGTCGATTTTTCAGCACTGTGTGACATGTCAATTATCATTCCCAATCGATTCATTTCTTTTATCGCTTCTTTTCCGAAGCGTGTGATTCCAGAATCCCTCTCTTCATAGCAACCCGTCGCGAGAAGACTCTGATTGTTATAACTTAATTGCATTATTCTTGCACCCAGGTCATGCATCTCCTGAATTAATTGAATATCGTCTTCAATCGGAGAACAATTTTGAAAGCCAAATATGATCCCTATTTTGCTTGTATCCATGGCTGTTTGTATATCATCGCAATTGCGAATGGGCATAATCAAGTCACTATGATTTTTGAAATGCTGATTCCACATTTCAATATTAGCAATAACTTCCTTTTTATTTTCCCAATATGCAATGGTGACATGAATTATATTAAGACCTCCATCTTTAGCTTCTTCAAATAATTGTCGATTCCAATTTACATATTGGAGACAATCAATGATTAAAATATCTTCTTTATCTATCATGATGATATGTAGGTTGTTTTCACAACAGTAAAAAACTCTTTTGCGTATTGCCCCTGTTCTCGGGGCCCATAACTCGAAGCTTTTCTTCCACCGAATGGAACATGATAATCGGTTCCAGCAGTTGGAAGATTAACCATTACACACCCTGAATTTGAATGACGTTTGAAATGATTCGCGAATTTTAGTGAATTTGTAACAATTCCTGAGGTTAATCCAAACTCTGTGTCATTGGAGATACTTAGTGCGTCTTGATAATCTTCTGCTTTTATAACGCATGCAATGGGACCAAAGACCTCTTCACGGTTAATTTTCATGTTATTTGAGGTTTCAATAAGCAAGGTTGGTCTCATATAAAATCCTTCAGTATCTACATTTATTTTTTCATCACCTGCAATTAATTTTGCACCATCAGATAAAGCTGCTTCCAGGTAACTATTATTTTGATTAAATTGCCTTGCATCAACAACGGGTCCAATTTGGGTGTTTTTATGCAAAGCATTCCCAACTGCTAATGCTTTTGTAGCTTCAGACATCTTGGACACAAATTTATCATGAATTCCTTTTTCAACAATCAGTCTTGATGAGGCAGTACATTTTTGTCCAGTTCCAAAATACGCACCATTGATAGCGCACTGTATAGCTACGTCAATATCCGCATCATCTAAAATTACAAGGGCATTTTTACTCCCCATTTCCATTTGGATGCGCGTCATATTCTTGATTGCATTCTGAGCAATGATATTTCCTGTTTTTACTGATCCTGTAAATGAGATAGCATCAATATCTTTGCTTGCGGTTACAATTTGCCCAGCTATATCACCTCGCCCTTGAATACAGTTGTATACGCCCTCGGGTAAGCCACTTTCGTGCATAATCTCTGAAAATGCTGCAGCACTTGCTGGAACGATTTCAGATGGTTTTAATACAACAGTATTTCCAAAAGCGATTGCAGGGGCAATTTTCCATGCAGCTACGGCAATAGGAAAATTCCATGGTGTGATTACACCAATTACACCAACAGGTTCTCTCGTTACTTCAATATTTATATTGGGTCTCACTGATGCAGCAGTTTCTCCCATCTGCCTCAGAACCTCAGCAGCAAAGTATTGAAAAAATTGTCCCGATCGATATACCTCACCAATACCCTCTGGAATTGGCTTTCCTTCTTCACGAGCAATCAGTTCGCCCAGTTCCTCGCTTTTTTCTATTAATTCATTGCCAATTTTATCTAGTACTTTTTTTCTCTCCTCTAGTTCACTTTGTGACCATGATTTAAAGGCTGTCTTAGCACTATTAATTGCTTGTAAGCATTCCTCTTCTGTAGCTTCATGAAATGATCCAATTGTGTCAGTTGTATCAGACGGATTGATACTCAAAAATGACGGTCCTTTCTGAGACCATTTTCCATTTATTAGGTTGCTATGAGATTCTTTTTTCATTTCTTTTTCTTATTTTTTTTGTGGATAAGAAGTATACGCCATGAGCCAGATATTTTTTATTATTTTATTTCGATATTACCCAATGATTTCTTAAGAGGGTCAAGCCAGGGCTCATAGTTTTTCCATTGTTCGAGCCCACTTTTGTATATTGGTTGTCTGACTTGCTCTGAGCTTGGGGTTCTTACATTTCTTTCTGTTTTGTGGAAATTAATACAGTTATCTTCAAATGGTAAATTACAGTACTCCAAGATTCTAGTAACTTCATTTTCAAGGTTACTCACAACATCTTCGTATTGAACTCGTAATATTTTACCTGGCAGTACCTTATCCCAATGATTCATAACCTCTACATAATCTTTGTAATAAGTTCCAATTTCTTCCAGTCCATAAGAGAACTGCTGGCCACTGGCAAAAAGCTGCTTAAATCCACTAAAGCAACACGCCATCGGATTTCTTCTCGCATCAATAATTTTTGCATTGGGGAGTATTAAATGAATTAATGCGATATGGCGAAAATTATTAGGCATTTTATCAATAAAATGTGGCAACTTAGTTCGGTGAATTCGGGTTTCATCTAAGTAGTCTTTACCGAATTTTTCAAGTGTTTCTGCGCTCAGAGTACTTAAGTTTTTAGGATAGTCTGGAGTTTCATTGACTGTTTTTCTCCCCGCTAATTTATAAGCTAATGCCGGAATATTGGGTAATTCGAGAGTACCTTCTACTTTTGAATGTGAGGCTAATATTTGTTCAAGTAATGTTGATCCTGCTCTTGGAAGCCCCACTATGAATATTGGATCAGCCCCATCATGACCGAACTTTTTCTTACCCTTGAATAATGTTGAGTTGCAATATTCAATTTGCAGATTTAAAACATCTGTCATGTGTTCTTTTTTATAATGTTGCTGTGATTGCTGAAGTTCATTTCCTCTCTCATAATGGACAAAAGATTTATCAAACAATTTTGAATCTTCGTAATATTTTCCTAAAGCAAAGTTCAGATGAATTCTATCCGTGATGATTGTTGAAGTAGATGATTCTTTCTCATCCATTAATAAAACCTCATCCGGTGTGAATCGATAGGTTTTGAGATTAGCTAAACTCCAATAGGCATCGCCATAATCATTTCGCGCATTATAAGATTTTCTATATGCTTCAATCGCTTCGTCCACATTGCCAATTGTTTTGAGTGCATGTCCGTGGACTAATCTTAGTTCTGGATTATTTGGCAATGCTTTATTTGCTTGATCATAAATTTTTAATGCTTTTTTATATTTTCCAACCGCTACTGCTTGATTTGCATATGCAATTTGATATTTAAGGTTTTTAGGTTCTTTTTTGCGTAATATTTCTGCTTGCTTTAATGATTTTTGGTATTTCTGTCGCTTATATAGAACTTCCATATAGTCATTTCTGGCAAAGTTATTATTTGGCTCATATTCAAGTGCTTTTTCAAGCAAAAACTCTGCATCATCAAGAACGTCTGCTGCCACTCCAAGGCTAGCAAGAAGTCTCATACCCTCAATATTTTTTTTATTCTCCATGAGAAACTTACGGCACAATCTCTCTGCTTGAAAATTCTTTCCTTCTGCGATCATATTTCTTACGCTTAACAATTCAACAGGTAATGCTTTTAGCTTTTCATATTCATGCTGGGTTATATTGGCATTTTTTTCCTTGCCTTGTGACTTGAGTATCTTTGTTAAGCCCGCCCAACTTGCGATTAGAGAATTATTAAGATTAACAGCATGACGATAAGCATTAAGTGCTTGACTGACAAAACCCGCCTTAACACAAACATGACCCTCTTCTTGAAAAGCTCTTCCATAACCGGGCCTGATTTTTTTTAACCTAGAGAGTGTTTTAAGTGCTTCTTCCAGTCTATTGAGATAACGCTGGCACACAGCCAGAATATAGAGTGCTTCGGCGTTTCTTGGAAAATCACTCAGTATTTTTTCGGTATGCTTTTCCGCTTCAACTAAACGGCTATTTTCCAATAAAGATTTTGCTTGTTCCAGCCTTTCATCAATTTGTTTTCTTTGGTCAATCATAATTTTATTAGGATTAATTGTAGTAAATTTTAGTTAGATCATACCAATAAAAAAGGCGAGCCAGAAGCTCGCCTTTCTCCACGTTATTCCTTGTATTGGTTTTAGAAATCGTAAGAGATTCTAAGACCAACAGTTCGTGGACGGTTCACAGTAATCCTTTCAAAAAAGTCTTGTCTGTTGATGTGCAATTGTGCACGCTCATCACCCAAGTTTTGAACATAGAGTTCCATGCCCCAGTTATTTCTAACATTTCTTATACCAGTCGCCGCATCAACAATTGAGTATGATTTCTGGTATGAGTTTGGCTCATCTGGCGTATCAACGATTGAGTTTAGTGCTTTACTCGCATGTTTTAGACCAATCTGAGCGTATGCATCACCGTTTGCAGTTTCCCACTCGTAACGTCCTCTTATTGAGAACTGAGTTTCAGGAGTTAATGGCAATTCACGACCTTCATCTTGTACTACCACTGCAAATCCAGGATCAACTCGCGTTAGCTCAGTATCATTAAATGAGAAAGCTGAGTGTATTGTGAAGTTATCAGTCATTGCATACACAAGATCTCCTTCCATTCCTGTGATTTCAGCGTCACCACCGTTATCCACAACAGTTAGGATTGAGATATTTTGTGAGTCAAATTGTGATACCTGAATGTCTTTCCACTCGATGAAGTAAAGTGAACCGTTAAATCTTAACCGGCCATCCATCATCGTTGTTTTCCATCCAAGCTCCGTGTTTTCCATGGTATCTGATCTGAATGCATACTGAATACATACACCCGGGAATCCTGTTGCAGCATTTGCATTAAATGCTGCATTGGTTCCACAGTTAATTTCATTCGCAGTTCCAGCGTTTGCTTTATTGGTAGCAGCTGCATTATATTTGCCGTATTTTGCTGCTGCTCTGTTAAAGCCACCAGGTCTGTAACCTTCTGACCACGTTGCATAAAATAACGTGTCATCACTTGGCGTAAATGACACAGTAAATTTCAGCATTGTGTCTTCCGTGTTAAGTGGTCTGAGTCCGCTGAAGTTTGTTCCATAGTCACGGCCACCTGTCACTTTAGGTCTGACATCATTTGTTGAATTGTTATCATCAACATTTAATGGTCTATTTCCATATCTCCATGCACCGTATCCTTGGAAGTCATAATCCAGATCATAGCGTCTTGCACCAACGGCAACATTGAGCTCATCACTCAACTGGAAACTTGCTTCACCGAAGAAAGCCACTTGCGATTCTTCACGAAGGTTATCATTTCTAAATTGAGTTGCGTCTGTCAAAACACCTCTAGCATTAGCAGGAGAGTTTGCGAACGTTGAATTGGTGTTGATATCAATTGGAGCCCATCCAGCTTTGTAAGGCGCGTTATAGTTAAAATCACCAATGTGCTTGATTTCAAAGTCTTCAACGAAAACACCACCTGCTAGATTTACAATCCCATCCCAATTAGTTGTGAATCTTAACTCATTAGTCATTCGAGTCATTTCATTATCTAATTTTGATGCACTTGATGGATCACCACATTCGATTACATTTGGATCGCCACTTAGTGTTGGATCCCATGTGTAAGCTGTTCCAGCTGTGTAATCACCTGTGTAGTATCCACCAACAAGGTATTCACATTGATAACCAGA